>ENA-OQBT01000427-OQBT01000427.1-human-gut-metagenome-genome-assembly--contig:-NODE-427-length-26514-cov-4.082351_pt1 | contig 26514 bp, 37 predicted proteins | sample MGYA00242749_ERZ504557 | MGnify/ENA primary metagenome ERZ504557 (study PRJEB26092, sample SAMD00036243) | human gut metagenome | host: Homo sapiens | study: EMG produced TPA metagenomics assembly of... | reverse complement strand
TTCTTTTTCTTGTTTTTTCTCAGGTATGGAACTGTCGTCGAATTCTGAAGAACAAAAAGTGCTTGTGACAGCTTACATGCTGACAATGACAGCTTTTTCTATGTCAAGTTTTGGATTTTTCTCATTTCCAGCTATGCTTGTTGAGGATAAAACAAGCTATTGGTTGACTTACATTGAGCATTCTTCTATCCCTGTTTGGCAGTATTATTTGGTAAAAGTGATTCGTGTCTTGTTTTGTTTCTTACTTTCTATCGTGGCGACCTTTTTAGTTGGAGCTATTTTCCGCGGGGTGAGCATGCCACTTAGTCGTTGGTTTGGAGCAGGTGCTTTGTTGTTGGTATCAAGTTTCCTTTTCTTAGCATTTGGGCTATTGATTTCACAAATTAAATCACAACAATTAATGACGATTGTCGGAGATATTTCTTTCATTGGTTTAGCCATTATCGGTGGTTCATGGATGCCGATTGAGAATTTCCCAGACTGGATGCAAAAGATTTCTAAAGTAACACCAGTTTATCATGTGAATCAATTGGTGACACAGTTTGCTCAAAAGGGGCAGGTAAACGGCAAGTCCTTGATTATCATACTCGGCTATGTCATAATGATAGCAGCATTAGCGCTTATGATTAAGAATAAAACTGAGGTTAAATGATGTTGAAAAGAATTAGGGGCATTCATCCGTTATTTTATATGCCATTAGCATTTCTAGCATTCCCCGTTTTAGGGGCATTCTTTTTTGATTACCCAACTTGGACACTTGGGATAACTTTTCTGTTTTTACTAAGCTATTTATTTCTCACACATTTTGAAGAAAATATCCTAACAAACCTTTGCTGGATTTTTATGCTACTTTATGTTGTTTATATGACAATTTATGTAGATGGTGGCATGATGTGGTTTACCTTTTATTTTAATAGTTTGCTAGTTTTTCGATTTCAAGATAATTACACTTCCTTTCGATTTCTCGCCTATGATTTAGCAATGCTGTTTATGATTATTTCTGGTGTCAGTTTGGCAGATGACTTATCGTCACAAGTAATGATTTTTTTGGTTCCTGTTGTTAATTATGGCATTTTAGTTTATTGGATGGATGATCGAAAAAATGAAATTCAACGAAAAGCAATCATGGAAAAGAATCGCACCATTAATCTTTTATTGGCTGAAAATGAGCGAAACCGTATTGGGCGTGATTTGCATGATACTTTGGGGCACGTTTTTGCGGCAATGACCTTAAAAACAGAATTAGCACTCAAGCAATTAGAAAAAGAAAAATATGACCTTGTCAAAAAAGAGTTGGAAGAATTGAATCAAACCAGTCGTTCTTCCATGCATGATGTCAGAAACATTATCAATAATCTCAAATTCAGAACGGTGAGCGAAGAAATTGAGCATTTGAATGAGTTTTTTGCCATGACAGATATTGATTATCAGCTGCAAAATGATTTGAATGTGGAAGCCATGGCACCCTTGATGCAGTCGAGTATCGGTATGATTTTGCGTGAATTAAGCAATAACGTCATCAAGCACAGCCAAGCGCAAACTTGCCGTATTCACCTTTTTGAAAACCAAGAAAAATTAGTGATGACAATTACAGATGATGGAGTTGGTTTTGACGACTTAACAGGAAATGAATTAAAATCCATTCGTGACCGTTTGCTGTTGGTCAAGGGAGATGTGGAGATTTTATCCCAAGCTAAACCAACCATGATTCAAGTTAGTATCAGTTCAAAGGAGAATTAAGATGAAATTGTTAGTTGCCGAGGACCAATCCATGTTGCGAGACGCGCTGTGCCAATTGCTTCTTATGGAAGATGATGTCGATGAGATTTTGCAAGCAGGAGATGGCGCGCAAGCTATTGGCATATTGCAAGTGGAAAATGTTGATGTGGCTATCCTTGATGTGGAAATGCCGAAAAAATCTGGTCTGGATGTTTTGGAATGGATTCGAAAACACAAGGAAATGAAAGTGATTATTGTGACCACGTTTAAGCGCGTGGGCTATTTTGAACGAGCCGTTAAGGCAGGTGTTGACGCTTATGTCCTAAAAGATCGCTCAACATCAGAACTCATGACGACCATTCACACGGTGCTTGCAGGGAAAAAGGAATACTCACCAGAGCTCATGGAAACCATGATGACCCAAGATAACCCACTTAGCCAACAAGAAAAACGCATATTACAATTAATATCACTTGGCAAAACAAACCAAGAAATCGCTGATACCTTTACCTCTCAAACGGAACTGTCCGAAATTACATCTCATCTATCCTTAACAAATTATCCGCCAACAACCGCGTAGAAGCCGCAAGAATCGCCGAAGAACACGGATGGGTGTAAGGGGAAATTTTTTTCTAGCTGAAAGCAACTGCTTGGCAATGTAATATTTGTTAATAAAAACGCATTCTTAAAAAAGTTGACACCGTGTGTACTTTTTGTTTCTGAGATGAGGTGTTAGAAAATTCATCTCAAATTATATATGTCTTTTTGACTATCTTTTTATATCCTCTTAAATGTCCGAAAAGCTTTATTTTATAGGATATACGGACATTTTTACTTGAACTGTCATCGGGAGAATGGAAATATCTCAATCAGGCTGAAAAAGAAGTCTGTCAGTTTTTAAGAACAGAGGAACGTCTAAATACAGAATTGAAGCGCTGACACTATGATAACTTCTTTGACAGCGAGAAAGAATGGTTGGAATATGAGTTAGAAAAGTTACGAGAATATATTACAGACGATATTAACGAGAAAAGTATTGTAGTGTCCGACCTTTACCCAATCAAAGAATTTATCCAACATTTGAAGTTTCAAAAACTGTTAGACTGCTATGATGATTTATACAGTATGGATATGTTTTGGGAAAGCATAGAAAGGACATAAATATAGGACACCTTATCAAGTCGTGAAATGATGAATCCGAACTCGAAAGAGGATATGGAACTGTTATCGAAATTACCGTGGGTAACGGGTAAATTTGATGATAATGACGAGTAACCTTTTTCCTTTTGCATGGAAGATACAGCAAACAAAAAGCCCAGTAAAGAGTGCAAAGCACCACCAATGGTGGCAAGCTCTTGACAAGGCTTTTTCTTTTCTGTTATGGGTAATCAAGAGGAAGAAAAGAATAAAATCCGATTTGTGGTAAATCAGACAAAAGTAACACAAGTATCGTAATACGAACAGATGTTACATAAGGATAGCAATTGGGAGATTGTCAATTGAAATAATATCTTCTGCTTATCTTTTATGCCTACAACTATTTCTCCATTAGAAGCTGCTTCTATCCCATGTGCTGGAGATACTGCTTTAGTAGCTTTGATATAAAGGCAAACTTAAATCGGGCGAAAGAGTTTTAATAAGGGGAGCAGGCGGTGTTGGTTTTTTTGCTGTGCAAATTGCAAAATCTATAGGAGCTCATGTTACTGTACTGGGTTCAAAAACAGTAACAGAACAAATAAAAAACTATGGTGCAGATGAAGTTTTTGATTATCATAAAACTTCTTTAGAAGATTTAGGGAAATTTGATTTGATTTTTGATTCTGTGGGAACAAACCATAATATACTAAGAAAACATCTTACCCCAAATGGACGTTTACTTACAATCGCTTTTCAACCTCATGAATTAGTAAAACTTATTTTTTCTGTACGTTTTGGGAAACATAGAATTCGTTTAGTTATCGCTTTTCCTAATCGTGAAAATCTTACACATCTTGCACGATTAGTAGATAACGGAGATATTGTTACCAACATTGATTCTGTTTATCCGATTGACGAAATTGTCAAGGCACATAAACGCTGAACAACGTGGTATATTAGGAAAAATTGTAGTAGATATAGCAGGACAAGGGAATTTGAAATCTAACAAAAAATAGCGTTATAAGATAAAAAGTAATATTACAGTATTTAAAGCTCGCACAAACAATATGTTTTGTGTGGGCTTTTTTCTTGCTATCTTTTCAGTATTTCCGTTTATATATTTCAGCATTGTCAGAAAGGTGGTCAGATTATGAGGACATCTTCTTTCGAGCACATCGTCAAATTACAGTTTAATTCCTTAATGCTGATTATCATTAAGAACAAATTAAAAAGCCGGTACAGACAGCTTGCAAGACGTTCTAAACGTGAAGTATTGTTTTGTGAAATAACCGAAACAAAACAAGTTGAACGTGGAATGAATGATACCTATTTTTATGATTGTGTATCATTTAAAGTCCTGCACTTTACGATTTATGTATCTGATGAAACACTCGGTACAGCTTTACATAGACTGTCAGAAAAACAGCATATGAAAATTATCTGGAATTTTAGTAATACCAGAGAATAAACTTCACTTGACAAAATGTTAAAATTGTTTAAAATGTACTTATACACCAAGTACATTTTGATTTGAGGTGAGAATATGGAAATTATTATCAGTAATAATGCTAACAAGCCCATATATGAACAGATAACATTCCAAATTAAAGCAATGATTATGAGTGAAGAACTGAAAGCAGGGGATAATCTTCCTTCCATGAGAGCTTTGGCAAAATCACTTCATGTGAGTGTTATCACAGTGCAAAAGGCTTATGAAGACTTACAGCGTGACGGTTTTATTGAAACCACAATAGGAAGGGGAAGTTTTGTATCTGCTCAAAATAAAGAATTTTATCAAGAAGAGCAGCAACGTATTGCAGAAGAACATTTACAAATTGCCGCAGAAATAGGGCGTACAAACAACATTTCACTTTCTAAACTACAAGAACTACTTACACTTTTTTATACGGAGGACGAATAATATGGATTATGCTTTAAAATTACAAAAAGTATGTAAGCAATATAATGGTTCAGACTTTGCTTTAGATAAAGTTACATTTGCCTTACCAGTTGGTACAGTTATGGGCTTTGTAGGGGAAAACGGTGCGGGGAAAACAACAACAATCGGCTGCATTCTGAATACGCTCAAAAAAGATAAGGGGTCGATAGAGATTTTCGGAAAAGAAATGCAAGATGATGATACACATATACGGGAAAAAATAGGTGTCGTGTATGATGGCGATAATTTTCCTGATTATCTGTCAGCAAAACAACTCTCAAATATTATGGCAGGTATTTATAAACAATGGGATATGGCCTTGTTTAATGAATATTTAGAAAAATTCTCTTTAAAAAGTAACCAAAAAATTTCAAAATATTCTAAGGGTATGACAATGAAACTGGCAATTGCTGTTGCATTATCCCACCACCCCGACTTGCTTATTCTTGACGAAGCAACGAGTGATTAGACCCTGTAATGCGTGAAGAAATGCTAGACATTTTTTTGGACTTTGTAGAAAATGAAAAGCATTCAATACTTTTATCTTCTCACATTACCAGCGACTTAGAACGAATAGCTGATTATATTACTTTTATCCACAAGGGCAAGATTATTCTAACAGAGACAAAAGATAATCTGATTTATCGTTATGCAATTTTAAGATGTTCTGACAAGAATTTTTCATCTTTGGATAAGGAAGATATAGTGGCTTACCGTAGAAGAGATTATCAGATAGATGTTTTAGTTTCTGATATTGAAGAGGCCAGAAGAAAATATCCTAAAATTATTATTGACCATACAACGATTGATGAAATCATGTTGCTATTAGTAAAGGGGGAAAGTGATGAAAGGACTTTTAAAAAATAATTTTATGGGATTAACGGAAAATATAAAAGTTTTATTTCCGCTTTTGATTATCTTAGGTAGTATTGTTTCAGTTACAGGTGATGCTTCTTTGTTAAGTATTTATTCTCTATCTGTTACCCCGATACTGTCAATATTAGCCGTGTTATGTTTAAGGAAAGAAACTTTATCGAAATGGTATAAATACAAGATTTCATTGCCAGTAAAACGGAATAAGATTGTTCAAAGTTATTATATTAGTCATTTGTCTTGGTGTATAGGAGGTATGGCAATCGTAACAGTCTTTATGCTTCTTACTGTTATTATTCACGGCAATCAATATTTTTATTATGGCTTTCGAGATGCGATTACACTTATTTTGGGCGGTGGTATTTTAGCACTTTTTGTCGGATCTATTTTTTATCCACTTTATTATTTTTTAGGCGTGGAAAAAATTGAAATTACAGCAATCATAAGTTTGGTTATTTCCGTTGCTATTATCGTTGGAATAAGCCTGCTCATAAATATATGGCTTCATGGAGATGTATCTGATACAACGTACTATATAAGTTTAATAGTGATTTTAATTATTACCTGTCTTAGTTTTGTATGTTCCTATTTATTATCAGCATTTCTTTATAAGAAAAAAGAGTTTTAGTTTTCCCATAAAGAACTAAGGTGATTGATAGAGCTCAAATTCTAACATTAAGTTAGACATAAAAAGCCATCTATGTTAGGATCAGAAAAACCACCACATTTGTCTGAAAGAAATGGCATAGATGACCTATCCTCATTTTACCGCAAATGAGTTTGTTATGGTGGTAGAATTGCTAGTGGTATGCTAGCTTTTCATACGTTCTCTCGTATTTGATAATATAAGTGACTTTACTAATGTAGAGGTATTTGGAAAAATTCAAGTTGAATCGAAATCAGTTAAAAGTTCTTGCAACTATTTTATTGTCTTTGATAATATTTATCTTCGTTTTGCTGGTTTGCCAAGTATTATTCATTTATTAACTCGATTTGTTGCTCTTTTACTTTGGCTGAGGGATTTTTTCGTACCTACTCTCGAAAAGAATATTACAAAAGGTTGTGGATAGCTTGATGTAGATTTGTGACTTATTTCACTGGCTTTATTGAAAGAAAAAGAGATTTCTGAAGTACCTTTTTGACCTTAGCGATGTCATTCAGCGTGATATACCTGACTGATACAGTTAAGAAAGCCAAAGGAAATTAAAAAAACTTTGCTAAATGTGGTGGGCGGTAGCACTTGCTGTTGGGGGCATGGTAATAAGTGAAGATGATTTACCCATTATTCCATTTGTTTTTATCACCAAAAGGCAAAACAAGCGGTGATCTATTTCTTTACGCTTTATGGTGGCTTGAGTTTAGTCATAAAATAAGGCTTTGAATTGTTTTGTGTGAATTCGGACCGGATGAGATTTTTAGTGATTTCTGTTATGCACCTCTATAATGGAATGGTGAAAAAGGGCAATCAAGACTTTATCAAAAGTGTTTTTTCTATTTTTTTATTCTTTGCATTTATGGATTTTAGCTATGATAAGTGTTGTTATAAAGTGAAATTATTTTAGAGGAGGTTGAGGCAAAAATGCGCAGCCTCTTTGTTTATGTCACTCAAACCAATTATCGTGGAAGGCATCAATAAAAGATATTTTCTTTGGTCTGGAGAATAAAAAATAAGTTGTTTTGAAAAAACATGTTAGATGATATAATGATGATATGAATAAAGAAAGATTACATATTGTTTTAAACAAAGACATTATTGACCAGTTGAATCTTGCTAGTGGACAGGAGCTGGAAGCCGAGTTATACGCTGATAAATTAGTGTTGCAAAGGGAAGAAGAGCCTGAACGGCGTACCCTTTCGAGTTGGGTATTAATTATTGCGACTGTTTTGTTGAGCGTGATCTTTTTTGCCATTAGTTCTATGCAAAATAGGAACCAGATTTTATTGGTTGGCGATTACTCAATTATCACCTTTTTGATTGGCTTCGGTGGGGTGCTTGGAATGGCGATTTTCACCATTACCTTCATTCTTAACCGTCATCTGTTTCTGGGTGGGCTGAAAGCGCGTGTTTTCTGGCGCATGCTTCCTGTCATTATCCTGTCCTTTACGGTTATTTTGTTGCTAGCTTTACTAGGCTTTGGCTGGCTGCTGGAGCAAATTTTTACAGGAGCGTCTTTTGATAAACTAACAGCTACCTTGATTTTAGGTGTTTCGATTTATGCTGTAAGTGCGCTTTGGGGGCAAATAGCAGAGCAGATTAGAGCGAGTTGGTTGACGACAGTATTTACGGTTATTATGATTAGTGGTGTCTTTATCTCCATGGCAACCAATAGCTCATTGCAATGGTGGCACTTTAATCTTAGCTTTTTAGGAACAAAAGAAGCTAAAGACAGTTGGCAATTCAATTTGACCTTAATATTGTCGGCGTTGATTTTAGTTGCCTTAGTTGATTACCTATTTGTTGCTCTCGGTGAAAAATATGGCAGAAATTGGAAATTACGACTGATGCGCGTGATGCTAACTGTGCTAGGGGTTGATTTGGGTGCTGTTGGCTATTTTCCAAATAATGCCAGCTCACATCTTTTGCATACTCGTGTGGCTGGTTACTTGGTTTTTATTATCATTGCCTTGATTATCAGTGTCAAATGGCTTTTGCCAAATGTGACCCGAGATTTTCTGGTAATGTCTTATGTGATTGGCGGCATGTTGGTTGGGCTACAAGTAGCTTTTGAAGTTGTTCATTATTTGTCCTTAACAGCATTTGAAATGAGTGCTTTCTTGTTAGCATTTACGTGGTTGATTAGGCTCATCAATCATTTAGAACGCCTACTTGTCCCAGAAAAGAAAATCATGACTGTTACGCTTGAATCATTTTAATCTTTTTAACATTATCTCTAAGCTTTTAGTCTGAAAATACGGATGACTAGTGGCTTGGAGATATTTTTTCACATTAAAGCTCTTTTAGTGGCAAAAAACATGCATTTTAGTGAGAAATGTTGTATTTTTTGGTAAAAATTCAGAAAATTCTTGATAATAAAAAACGGTGGGTATAATGTTAATCAATCAGAAAGTAACAAGGAGTTGTTTACAGGGAGCTCGTGGTTGCTGTGAACGGGTAGCAGGTGGTTGTGAAATTGGGGCTGATGGTATATTGTTGAAGATAATAAATAGTGTTCAGGTGAGCCCCCCTTATCGTGCAGCTCCTTGCTAGAGGAGATAGAGATGACGGAGTATGATCTTTCCGTTAAATTGAGGTGGTACCGCGCTAATAGATTAGACGTCCTCACACAGAAGTTTTTTCTGTGTGAGTTTTTGTTTAAAAATGGAGGAGAAGTAATGAGAGATTTAGCAGCAGCTCGTCAAGAAATAGATGAGATAGACGAGCACTTAATCACATGTTTAGCTAAACGACAGCGTTTGCTTGAGGAAGCAGAGATCTTAAACCCTAAAAATGACCTTCAAGCGGTAAATGCACAATAACGTGTTGAAGAAGTCATTAGAAATTGTTGCGAGCGTGCATGATCAGCCGATTTATCTCCTCGCGTTGCAGAAGCTATCTGGCGAACGATGATTGGAGCGTTTATAGCGTTAGAGACAGAAGTAAATAGTCAGTCAAGAAAATAGAAAAGAGTTTTTTATGCGAAAAATTTTAACTGCTGATACTTTAACCCCTATTCTTGCTTATATGCGAGTTCAAGGTGAGCATAAGGTTATTCTTGAATCAATTCCACGAGAAAAAGAAAATGCGCGTTTTTCAATCGTGGCTTACAATCCCGTTTTTGAAATCAAATATGAAGATGGCGAGTTAACCGAAAATGGTCAAGTCATTACTGGTGACCCACTTGATTATCTTAATCACGTAACGGTCAAAGGAGAAGCTACTGATCTGCCTTTTGGTGGCGGTGCGATTGGCTTTGTCGGTTATGACATGATTAGCTTTATGAAAATATCGGAGACATTCCTGAAGATACTATTGGAACGCCAGATATGCATTTCTTTGTTTACGAGTCTTATTTGATTTTTGACCATAAGACAGAAAAAGTTTACGTGGTTGAAGATAATATTTACAGTCATCGTGACAATGATGCGACACGTCAAGCGCTTGGTAAGGTCGTTAAAGATTTGCAAACACAAGCGCCAAACTTTTTATAGATTATGTCTTGTGTTTCCATGATAATTGCTCCTTGTAAAATAATGTGAAATTTAAATTTTAATGAAACACTCTTAATATATATTGCAAATTTAACGTATTTTAACCTCCTTAGGTATAACAATCATAAGAATGATATATGCAATAATGATTTTTGGAAAAATAAAAACCGTTACAGTAAATAGTAATCTTACTATTTTAGCGTCTACATTAAAACACTTTGCTAAACCACCACAAACCCCAAAAAAGATTTTCCCTTTTCTTATTCTACATAGTTTATTCATTAGCCGTTTTCCTTTGTCTATGGTTTAAATTTTTTAATAAGATAGCTGAGATACAACCGCATAAAATCAATATTCCCAAACTACAAAAATAATCCTGAATAGTTGTTTCGTAATACCCCGAAATACCAAATATTGCTGTGATAGGGTAAAAAGTTTTCAGGGTATTCGACATACTCATAAATAATCCAGCAAATGAATAGATTTCTGCTAAAAGTAGAGCCAACCAATAACTTTTCTTTAGATATGGCACGATTGCAATAATAGGGGAAACGGCAAAAAATACACCAATGCCTTCTAATAAGTACATTTTTAAAAATTCACTAAACATTGCCATAAGATAAATCAGAGAAATTGCAAAATAGCTTCTGTTACAAATGTAATCATAAAAGTAACAAATACACCAGCATACTGAATACCAATGCAACAATCATTTTTGCAGTTGTCAATTTTGTTTCATTTACTGGAATCAAACGTAAAGATTTTAATGTATCGTCTTGTTCCTCACGACAAATCATATAACTCCCCAAAAGAGCAATTACGGCTGGAAGAACGAACATAGTCGCCCAGACTTGTGTAATTGTCATATACCAGCCAGCCATAGCTGTTGTTAACTGTTCTTCAGATACTGTTGTCACCCCGCTTATCAAAACAATTACAGCGATTAAGATTGTTGAAAAGATAGTAAACATAATAATATTGGAACGGCGGAGTTTTTGAAATTCTGCCCATAAAAGTATTCTCATTTTTCCACCTTACTTTCTCGTACTTAATTTGATTTTAGCAAGTAAAGTAGAAGCAATTCCCCATACACAAATGCTTAAAAGTGCTAATGGCACATTATTTTGTGGAAGTGACAATCCTAAAATTGCTTCATTTCTTGCAATAATAACGCTGATACAAGACAGTGGGTGTAGACAAGAATTTATCGGTGTGATTAAAAATCCAGCAAATACATAAATCAATGTAATGCAAAGAGGGAAAATATATCCTTTTTGTGAAGAAGATATTGCTAAAATGGGTAGTATTGCAAATGATGTCAAAACAGCAATTTCCAGACACCTTTCCAACAAAAACAAAACACTGCTCCATTCAAATACTACATAGTTCGGAATGACACTAAACAGTACAGAAGCAAATGCTGTAATAAGCATAAAACAAACGGAATAAATCAATACAACGAAAAATTTACTGAAAAAATATCCCATTTTACTTACTGGCACAATCCAAAGTTGTTTTAGCATATCATACCTATTTTCATCATGCATAAGCATTGTGCTAAATAAGCCTAATATAAATGGCAGTATAATGAATAATGTACATCCAAATGCAGACCACTTATAAAATAGTCTAGGATCAATATTTGTCTGTCCCAAATAACCAAAATATAAAAATGCAAAGAATGGCATGACAAAAGCAGATAGTAACATCAACCAAATAAGTTCTTTACGACGCAATTTACAAAATTCAAGTTTAACCAGCTTAAGCAATACCCTCACCCCCTGTAATCTTTTTGAAATAATCTTCTAAGGTATCATTACAAAGTCCAGAACTGATAACTGTTATATCTTCCATAACAAGAGCTTTATTAACTTCTCCCATATTCAATGTCGTGTCATAAATTTGCACCGTCTGTTCATCTTGAACTGAATAATCTTTCACATGAAATTGACGTTCTAATATCAGTATTGTTTTTGGAATGTCCGAAACTTGCAACGAAATATATTTCCTATTTCGCTTTTCTAACTCACTCATACTGCTTTCTTCTAAGAGAACACCTTTATCAATAATTCCTATGTCATCTGCAAGTACTGCTATTTCAGAAAGAATATGAGAAGAAATTAAAATTGTTTTTCCGTGTTCTACACTGAGCTTCTTTATGAAATCACGTACTTCTGCAATCCCAATAGGGTCAAGCCCATTTGTTGGCTCGTCCAAAATTAACAATTCAGGGTCATGTAATATCGCATTTGCAATACCTAACGTTGTTTCATACCAAGAGAGTATTTTGCAAATGTCTTTTTGTCTTTATAGGGCAGACCTACAACTTCTAATGCGTGTTTAACAGCATTAGGCGAAGCTGTTCCTCGTAACTTAGCAAAGATTTCTAAATTTTCTGTTCCAGTCAAATTGGGATAAAACCCCGGTGTTTCTATAATTGCACCAATTCGGGAATATATCCTTTTCTCATTTCCGTCTATATTTTTTCCAAAAACTTCTACATTTCCAGAAGTAGTTGTTGTCAATCCTAATATCATTTTCATTATGGTTGTTTTCCCAGCTCCGTTACGTCCCAGCAAGCCATAAATCCTACCTTTCTTTACATTAAGATTAACCTTATTTACTACGGTTTGTTTTCCGTACTTTTTGGTTAATTGCTTTGTCTTTATCACAGTATCACTCATACAAATTTCCTCACTTTCTATTTACTGTTCTATCTAAGTGGCAATTTATTAGAATTACCACTTACACCTAAATTATAGTATATGAACCTTGCCAAAACCTTGCCGTAACCTTGTTTTATCTTGCTTTCACAAAAAGAAAGCTCTGCATTTTTACAGAGCTTTTGGAAATGATAGGATAAATTCTGTTCCATGATTTAGAATACTATTTGCAGTAATTGTCCCTTTATGTGCGTTGACAAGTTCCTTTGTAATTGCCAATCCTAGACCATTTCCTTTGGTAGAGCGAGAATTATCGCATTGATACAACCTTTCAAATATATGTGGCAATTTATCAGAAGCAATTCCTTTTCCATTATCTGTTATAATAACTTTAATTCGTTGCTGATCTTTCAGAACTCGCAACATCATTTTGTTTCCCTCACTATGAACAATTATATTTTGTAAAAGATTGTTGATAATACGAGTGTATGCGTTTATATCAATTCGCACTTGATATTCTTCTTCTGGTATCTCAACCTCATATTCAAAATGACTATTTTCCAATATTAAAATCCAATCAGTCATAATATTACGAGTCAATTCATTCAAATCTAAAATTTCAAAATGAAAAATCTGCTCCCCAGAGTCTAATTTTACCCATTCAAATAAGTGTTCTACAAAATGTTTAAGATGTTGTGCCTTTTCAGACGCAACATGAATATATTCGTCTTTTTCTTTGCCGATTACAATTTGACTTTCAACCGCTTCTAAATAACCGACTAAAGAAGCAAGTGGAGTTTTCACATCATGTGAAAGGCTTGTCATTAGTCGTTTGTACGCTTGTTCCGATTGCTTTTGATGAATGAGCTGTGATTGATTATTGATTGCTATTTGATTTATATCATAACAAATCTGTTTAGTCATATCGTTTTCTTGTACTAGAATACGTCTGTTAAGGTTACCAGATTTTATGTCAACAAGCACTTCTTTGATAAAAGAAATTTGCTCGTTAATATGATAAAGTTTATAAACAAGACAAGCGATTATTACAAGTGCTAAAACAAAGGCAATAAGCAGATAAGTATTCATAATTAAGCCTCCTTGTTAAAGCGGTAGCCAACCCCTCGTATCGTCAAAATATAAAAGGGGTGTTCTGGGTCTGCTTCAATCTTTTTCCTTAATTTGCTGATGAAAGACATTATATTGTTATCATCAAAAGCATAGTCGTCTTTCCATACTTGTGTATAAATCTGCTTTTTTGTAAATATTCGTCCCTTGTTAGAAGCAAGAAATGTAAGTAAATCAAATTCCTTGCTTGTAAGTTCAACAGAAATATTATTAACTAAAACAGTACGGTTCACTTTATCAATTTTCATGCCTTTTAAAGTTATACAATCTTCTTCTGCAAATGTAGGATTTAAAGTCGTGTAACGTCGAATAAGTGAATTGACACGAGCCATAAGTTCCTTAATACTAAAAGGCTTTGTCAAATAATCGTCTGCTCCTAGACGCAGTCCAAAAACCTTATCGTCCTCACCGCTTTTTGCTGTGAGCATTAGAACGGGAATATTACTTGTTTCCCTAATTTTTTCTAAAACTTGAAACCCGTCTATATCAGGCATCATTACATCTAAAATAACAAGAGAAAATAAATTTTTATTTTCATCTATCAAACGTAAACCCTCTGTACCACCATTTGCCACCAAAGCTGACATTTCTTCTTGCTCTATACATTTTTTCATTAACGCACATAATTCTTTATCATCGTCTATAATCAAAACACTTCCCATGTTATAACTCCTCTCTGCATAGATTTTATCATAGCTTAATTTTCGTTAAAGTTTTTCAACATTAAACTTTTGTCCTTTTTGTAATTTTATAAATATATTTTTCTGGTGTAGGGCGTTTATTTCCAAAATACTTTTTGAAATTTGCCTACACTTCTGGGTCGGTACTATTCATAGCTTCATCAATCATCGCTTCAATATCAGATCGTACATCAGCCAATGAAACACCGCCAGCCTTTGCACCTGCTTTCAAGGCTTTTTTAATATCTCGTTTTTTAGTGCTAACATGGTATCACTTCTAAATTCAATCGTCTATTACTGTGAAAACTTCTTCAATCGTTACATGAAACGTCTTTGCAATATTCCAAGCCAATACGAGAGAGGGATTGTATCGTCCTTTTTCAAGATTACCAATCGTTTCTCGTCGAACACCGACTGCTTTTGCTAAGTCGTCTTGTTTCATATCATATCTTGCCCTAAATTCTTTAATTCTGTTCTTAATCATTGTCCACCTCAAAATGCGGTATATTTCCAACATTACGATAAAAATATACCGCGCAAAAGAAAATAAGTCAATAAATGAATGGTTTGATTAACCTACAATCTTCCAGTTACTATCCTTATGAAGTATCAATTCATATTGTGAAATCTGTTCTGCTTTTGTCAGGTTGTCTAAATATTTCACGGATACGTTCACTTTGATATTCTCGCTGCACCGGTTCCATCACATTTTCTCCCACATAATAGGCAAGTTCTTTCTCTGTTGCGGTTGGATATAACTTAAAGAACGTTTCTAAAAATGCGGTAGTGTCGCTAACTGTATCAGCGTCCACCTGACTGTCATTTTCTACTGCCTTGGGCTCATAGTCTGATGTTTCCATCATAGGCGCTAGGGTTGGATTTTGTACGATAATCATATCAAAATATCATACCTATGACTTTATATACAATGATGATAATGGGGGCAACTCCGTTGTATGAGTCATCAAAAATGACTTTACAAAGCTTAGATGATGAAAAATGGGTCTTAAAAATAACAAGTCTTATTAATGTTTCAAGTGTGTTGGTATTGCTAGTAATACAATTATTAGGTATTCAGACCTACTATACACTTTACTTTGTTTATGGGCTAAGCTTATTAATTCTTAGTTATAGTTTTATTAAGAGACGTCAGACTAGAGATAACTTGTAACTTAGGAGTTGGTTTTTTAGAATTTTTTAAGATTCTGTAATCCATATATTTTATACATTGTAACTTAAGTTTTGAGTAAAAAACGAACAATCTTAGAATTCTAAGATTGTTCGTTTTTTTATTTAATTTTATTTTAGAACAAATCAATGATGAGTTTTAAATTGAGCAGTGTTAATACAATAGCGACGAGATAGCCGAGAATAGTGTTCCATTTGGCATTGACAAATTCTCCCATAAGTTTGCGGTTTGATGTGAAATAAACCAATGGAAAGATTGAAAATGGCAAAGCTACCGATAGAAAAACTTGTGAGTAAACAATGAGTTGGTCAAGGACGCTTTCGCGACTACCATAGAGCACAGCCACAATCATAACGGGAGCAAGAGCAGCCAAACGCGTCACCAAACGGATAATCCATTGTGGTAAATGGAGTTTCAAAAAGCCTTCCATGACAATTTGTCCAGTTAGTGTGCCTGTAATGGTTGAATTTTGCCCACTAGCAAGCAAAGCGATAGCAAATAAAGTTGATAGAGCAGCACTAGCAACACTACCTGCAATTTCAGAATTTTGAAGAGCGTCATACATTTGTGAAAATGCGTCGATTTCACTAGCATGTCCATAAAAGAGCGAAGCTCCTAGAATGAGCAATAGGGAATTAACCACAAAAGCAAGCGAGAGTTGAATATTGGAATCCCAAGTCATGAAACGCACAGCTTGTTTAATGGAATTTTGACTCTTATAATTAACTTTTCGAGTTTGTGAGATAGAAGAGTGGAGATAAAGATTATGTGGCATAACCGTCGCCCCAATAATCCCCAAAGCTAATGTCAATTTACTATTAACGCCACTTTGTTTTAAATCTAAAATCGACGCATTAGGGAGATAACCATGCAAAATTCCTGAAAGACTTGGCTTTGATAAGATGACCAAGTAAAGGAAAATAATCAAAATCGTTGCAATCAAGGTCGATACGATAGCCTCAATTTTACGGAATCCCAATTTCATCAAAGATAAGAGAATAAAGACATCTAAAATCGTGATGAAAATCGAGAATAACAAAGACCAACCAAAAAGTAAATGAAGAGCGATTCCAGAACCAATGACTTCAGCCAAATCTGTCGCCATTAATGCTAATTCAATCACAATAAAAAGTAAGTAACGGAGTTTCTTTGGCAAATGCGCAGCTGTTGCCTGAGCCAAATCCAATCTGGTCACGATACCTAATTTCCCGGCCATTTGCTGTAACTGCATCGCAATCAAAGATGAGACAAGGATAACAGACAAAAGCAGGTATTTATAAGTTGCTCCGCCGACAACGCTGGTAATCCAGTTACCAGGGTCCATATAGCCAACGGCACCAGAGCTCCTGGTCCAATAAAAGCTCTAAGGGTACGCCAAAATGAGGCATTTTTTGGGACAGCAATACTTTGATTAACTTCACTGAGTGATTTTTGGTAATGTGTAGAAGTTTCCAAGGCACTACCTCTTTTCTAAATCTCTTATTAATGCCTATTATAGCAGAAAATTTTAAAAAATAAATCATGTTTAATTAAAAAATTAATCATGGTTAAAAATGAATGAAATCAGGTATCCTAAAAACAAAAATGGCACAAAGGGAATTCGTTTATTTGTCTGGAAAAAGTAGTAAATAATACCTGAAAGAGAGCCAAGTTCGATAATCCATAAAATGGTTTGAACGTCAAGAAGCAGACTCAAACTGGCAAGGTAGAAAAAATCACCGCTACCGATTTTCAAATCAATCAGCTCTGCCATTATCCCAAAAGCCAAAAGAATAATAGCTAGCGCATTAATCGGCGTGACAAAAAGCAAAAAAATACTTGGAAGGAGCCAAACCAACAATGGAAACTCTTGACGTTTCAAGTCATAAAGACTAAGCGTTGTGCTAAAAAACAAGATAAAAACTTGGTCGAGTGAGAGAAGTGCGCAATAGTAAAGTACGACAATGACCCCAAAATAAAGTTCTAACAGTCCATACCAGAAAGGAATTTTGGTGTGGCAAAAACGACAACGTGAATGATTTATCAGTTGAGAAAAAATAGGAATCAAATCACGAATGGCAAGTTGTTTTCCACAAGAATCACAGTGACTGGCAGGAAAAATGATTGATTTTTCAGGAAATCGATCAACGATTAAACTGAGAAAAGAAGCAATAGAAGCCCCTAGAAAAAAGAATAATAAAATGTCCATACTAGTTTATTCGAAAAATAATTAAAAAAGTGAGCATATTATTTGCTCTTTATTTAGAATTATTCTAAAATAGGATTGTAACGTAAAGGATAAGAAATCCTAAAATGTCATTTGACGAGGAGGTTTACTATGACTCAAACAATCACTGAAAACATTTACGCATCTGTAACACATAATATTTCACAAAAATCAACTGCTAAAAATGCCAAAACAAAAGCCGTTCTTAACCAAGCGGTTGCTGATTTGTCAAAAGCTGCCTCAATTGTTCACCAAGTTCATTGGTACATGCGTGGAGCAGGCTTCTATTATTTGCATCCAAAAATGGACGAATTGATGGATGGTCTTAACGCTTCATTAGACGAAATGAGCGAACGTTTGATTACAATCGGTGGTGCTCCATATTCAACATTGAAAGAATTTGATGAAAATTCTAAGTTAGATGAAACAACTGGTTCATTTGACAAAACAATGGACGAACATTTGGCACGTTTGGTTGACGTTTATACTTATTTGTCAGCACTTTACCAAGTTGGGCTTGATGTTACTGACGAAGAAGGTGACGCACCTTCTAACGATATTTTCACAGCTGCCCAAGCAGACGCTGAAAAGACAATCTGGATGCTTCAAGCCGAACGCGGACAAGCACCAGGAATCAAATAATTTTCAAAATAGATAAAAAACGTCCAGTGGACGTTTTTTTCACTCGCCTAGAAACAAGAAAGCAGGTCGCATGACCTGCTTTTAGTTTATGTTGAAAGTATATGAGAAACAGAGAAACCGATTGCATATTCTTATTGAAAATGCTTGCTTTTTTTGATAAAATGCTTCATATGAAAACATTATATGATGTGCAACAATTGTTGAAACGATTTGGTATTTATGTCTATATTGGTAAGCGTCTCTATGATATTGAAGTCATGAAACTAGAATTAGAAAAATTGTATGAAAATGGGTTGATTGACAAGACAGATTACCTGACGGCTGAATTGATTTTGCGACGTGAGCACCGTTTAGAAATGGAGAAAGAAAATAATGACTAAAAAACTTTTGGGGATTGACCTTGGTGGGACAACGATTAAATTCGGTATCCTAACACTTGAGGGAGAAGTACAAGAAAAATGGGCAATTGACACTAATATCCTTGAAGATGGTAAACACATTGTCCCTGATATTGTTGGATCAATCAAACACCGTTTGAATCTTTACGGTTTGACAAAAGATGATTTTGTAGGTATCGGTATGGGGTCTCCAGGTGCTGTTGACCGCGCTAAAAAAACAGTTACAGGTGCTTTCAACTTGAACTGGGCACACACTGAAGAAGTCGGTTCAGTTATCGAACGTGAACTTGGCATTCCATTTGCTATTGATAACGATGCAAATGTAGCTGCACTTGGTGAACGTTGGACAGGTGCTGGCGCAAACAATCCAGATGTTGTTTTTGTAACACTTGGAACTGGTGTTGGTGGCGGTGTTATCGCTGACGGTAACCTTATCCACGGTGTCGCTGGTGCTGGTGGAGAAATTGGTCACATGAATGTTGAGCCAATTGATGGATTTGAATGTACTTGTGGTAACAAGGGTTGCCTAGAAACAGTTGCTTCAGCGACAGGTGTTGTGCGTGTGGCTCGTCATTTGGCTGAAGAATATGAAGGTGATTCAAGCATCAAAGCTGCCATTGATAATGGTGATGCGGTGACAAGTAAAGACATCTTTGTCGCTGCTGAAGCGGGTGACCATTTTGCCGATTCAGTTGTTGAAAAAGTTGGTTTCTATCTTGGTCAAGCAACAGCAAATATCGCAAACATCTTAAACCCAGATTCAGTTGTTATCGGTGGTGGTGTTTCAGCTGCAGGCGAATTCTTGCGTAGTCGCGTTGAAAAATATTTTGTCAGCTACGCTTTCCCACAAGTGCGCAAAACAACAAAAATCAAAATTGCCGAACTTGGAAATGATGCTGGTATCATTGGTGCAGCAAGTCTTGCAAGTCAATTTGTAGATTAAGGGGCGCAAAATGAACTGGATTATCGTTTTAGTTATTTTAGTTGCTATCGTTGCTTGGATGGCTTGGACTTATTTTAGTCTCCGCCGTGCAGCAAAATTTATTGATAATGCTGAGTTTGAAAGCATGATTCACACAAGTCAATTGATTGATGTGCGTGAGGCTGGTGCTTTCAAAACAAAACATATCATGGGAGCTCGTAATCTTCCAGCTAGTCAAATTCAACTCTCAATGTCTGCTATTCGTAAAGATAAACCTGTTCTTTTATACGATAGTAGTAGAAGTTCAGCACTTCCACGTGTTATTAGAACACTTAAAAAAGCAGGCTACACTAACCTTTATGTTCTTAAAGACGGCTTTGACTACTGGACAGGAAAAGTTAAAGAAAGTTAATCATTTACCAATATATGGAATTTGAAAAAGAAAATTTAAAGAGAAAAAACGATGAGAGTAAGGATGCCCTGAAATCGAAATACCTCAAAAATCAGATTTTTCAATTGGATTTGGAATTAAGTCAAGTAACAGACGAAGATGAGAAAAAGAGACTTGAAGCGTTACGCAATGCTTACATCGAAAAATTGCAAGAAAACAAGAAACGTCGTTTAATCAGGATCCTTTTAATCAGTCCATTGGTTTTCTTGACTCTGATTATTTTGTATCTCGTCACAGCTTTCAATCGAGAAACAACCGCCAATAATAAGGCGGAATGGTCGCCATCTACAACGGCTACGTCAACAAGTACATCTAGTTCTTCAAGTTCATCAAGCACGAGCGAGACCAAGACCTCTTCAACGATAAAACAAGGTGTCCCTGCGGAGCTTGTTGGAAATTGGAAAACAGCTGATTTTGACGGAGTTATTCTGACAATCAGTGAAGATGGCACAATGACTAAAAATCAGTCTAATTATATCGTTACAGAGCGTGTTTCTGGTTATGAAGAAGTGGCGCAAGGTGTTTATCGTTTTTATCCTGCTGATGGAAGTGATAGTGAAGCCATCGGGGCACTTATTTTTGGTGGTATCGGTGGTAGTTACCAAACAACACCAAAATTTGCTTCGGGAATTTATGCTAAAAATGGCTATATTTATCCACAATTCTGGACAACAACCTCTAGCAAATTCACTTATTCGCTAAACACTAATCTCAAATTAGTACCAACCGACCAAGCAGCTGTTACTGATACCATTGATACTAAAAATTTAACAACTGAGCAAGTGGAGTCTTGGGTTCTTGCCATTTATGCTTCGCAAAATCAATTATCTGATGAAGATAAAGATGATTATTTTGTAAATGTCAAAGCATATGATGACAATTTGGTTTATGCTAGTGTCCGAACAAACAGCGATTCAAAAATACGTTTAGCCTTATATCGTGTTAATGCAGACGGCTATCTTGAACAAGGAACACTTGAATCGACCAATTGGAGCGTTGTCAGTACTGCTTATGTCGAATAAGATGAGGCTAAAATATCTATAGTATATAAAAAGATGGGACATAGTTCCCATCTTTTATATACTATAGAAGCTAATCCGTGTCTGAAAACATTTACACTTGTTTTATCGCTGTTTTTTCATAGGATTTGTGGTATAATTCAAAAGTTAGAATAAATTTAAAAAATCGAGGAATCATGACTAAATTAAGAGAAGATATTCGTAACGTGGCGATTATCGCCCACGTTGACCACGGGAAAACAACCCTTGTTGATGAATTATTGAAACAATCACACACACTTGACGAACGTAAAGAATTGCAAGAACGTGCAATGGACTCAAACGATCTTGAAAAAGAACGTGGTATTACAATCCTTGCTAAAAATACTGCAGTTGCTTACAACGGTGTTCGTATCAATATCATGGACACACCAGGACACGCGGACTTCGGTGGAGAAGTTGAACGTATCATGAAAATGGTTGACGGTGTTGTGCTTGTTGTCGATGCTTACGAAGGAACTATGCCTCAAACACGTTTCGTGTTGAAAAAAGCTCTTGAACAAAACTTAACACCAATCGTTGTTGTTAACAAAATTGATAAACCATCAGCTCGCCCAGCAGAAGTTGTTGATGAAGTTCTTGAACTCTTCATCGAACTTGGTGCTGACGATGACCAATTAGAATTCCCAGTTGTTTATGCATCAGCTATCAACGGTACATCATCACTTTCAGATGACCCAGCTGACCAAGAACACACAATGGCTCCAGTCTTTGACACTATCATTGACCACATTCCAGCGCCAGTTGATAACTCAGAAGAACCACTTCAATTTCAAGTGTCACTTCTTGATTACAATGATTTCGTTGGACGTATCGGTATCGGACGTATTTTCCGCGGTATTGTTAAAGTTGGTGACCAAGTTACTCTTTCAAAACTTGACGGTACAACTAAAAACTTCCGTGTTACTAAACTGTTTGGTTTCTTCGGACTTGAACGTCGTGAAATCCAAGAAGCAAAAGCTGGTGATTTGATTGCTATCTCTGGTATGGAAGACATCTTTGTTGGTGAAACAATTACTCCAACAGATTGCGTTGAACCACTTCCAATTCTTCACATTGACGAACCAACACTTCAAATGACATTCTTGGCAAATAACTCACCATTTGCAGGTCGTGAAGGTAAATTCGTTACATCTCGTAAAGTTGAAGAACGCTTGCTTGCTGAATTACAAACTGACGTGTCACTTCGTGTTGAAGCAACTGATTCACCAGATAAATGGACTGTATCAGGTCGTGGTGAATTGCACTTGTCTATCCTTATCGAAACAATGCGTCGTGAAGGATATGAACTTCAAGTATCACGTCCAGAAGTTATTATCAAAGAGATTGACGGCGTGAAATGCGAACCATTCGAACGTGTTCAAATCGATACACCAGAAGAATATCAAGGTTCAGTTATCCAATCATTATCAGAACGTAAAGGTGAAATGCTTGATATGCAATCAACTGGTAATGGTCAAACACGTCTTGTATTTTTGGCACCAGCACGTGGACTTATCGGATACCCAACTGAATTCCTTTCAATGACTCACGGTTACGGTATCATGAACCACACATTCGACCAATACTTGCCAGTTATCAATGCAGAAATTGGTGGACGTCGTCGTGGTGCTCTTGTATCTATTGATACTGGTAAAGCAACAACATACTCAATCATGTCTGTTGAAGAACGCGGTACAATCTTCGTTAACCCAGGTACTGAAGTTTACGAAGGAATGATTATCGGTGAAAACTCACGTGAAAACGACTTGACAGTTAATATCACTAAAGCTAAACAAATGACTAACGTCCGTTCAGCTACGAAAGACCAAACTGCTGTTATCAAAACACCACGTATCTTGACGCTTGAAGAATCACTTGAATTCTTGAATGATGACGAATACATGGAAGTAACACCAGAATCAATCCGCTTGCGTAAACAAATCCTTGATAAAAACTTGCGCGCTAAAGCAGCTAAGAAGAAAAAATCTGCAGAGGAGTAAAACAGTCCAGAGGACTGTTTTAGGTCTGAGCCTAAAAATAAAAAAGCGAGGAAATCTGTTAGATTAAATCAAGTCTTCGCCTAAAAATAAGTGAGCGAAGAAGTTCAGAGGACTGTTTTAGGTCTGATCCTAAAAATAAAAAAGGCGAGGAAGCTGTTAGGTTAAATCAAAGTTTCGCTTAAAAATGAGAGAACAAAGCGACTGGTAAAAACAGCTTAAAACTGATAAATTGAGTTGTAAAGGAAAGGAGTTATGAATGTTTTATTTAATCGTTGCTATTTTGATTGTTTCGTATTATTTTTTCATGGCTCCAAAAACAATTCGCAGCACTTTAAATATGATTGGTATGGTGGGAGCAGTAGCTTTATTGCTCGTTTTGGCAGCTATGAGTTTTGTCAAAATTATGCAATCACCACCAGAAATCTTTCTTGGACTTGCTATGGTTGCATTAGGATTCTTCGCCATAAGAGATGTCTATCGCTTACCGTCTAAGAAAGATGAAAAAAAGCATTATAGCAAGAAAAGCTGAGGGTACTCAGCTTTTTTCGTATCTTGGTCAGCTTTGTGGTGGGAAATGTCGTAAAATATTGAAAAACACCTTAAATAAATGTAGAATATTATTATACTTGCAATGTTAGAATGGATGTATGATGAAAACAATTAAAACATTTGAAAATAAAAAAGTTTTGGTACTTGGTTTGGCAAAATCTGGTGAAGCCGCAGCACGACTTCTTGAAAAATTGGGCGCTATCGTTACTGTCAATGATGGTAAAACATTTGATGAAAATCCTGCTGCACAGTCACTGCTTGAAGAAGGAATCAAAGTTATCTGTGGTAGCCACCCGTTGGAACTTTTGGATGAAAATTTTGAATTAATGGTTAAAAACCCAGGTATTCGATACGATAATCCAATGGTAGCACGTGCTATCGAAAAAAATATTCCAGTTATCACAGAAGTTGAGCTAGCTACATGATTTCAGCTGCCCCAATCATTGGGATTACTGGTTCAAATGGTAAAACAACGACAACAACCATGATTGCTGAAACACTTAATAACGGTGGTAAATCTGGGCTTCTTTCAGGAAATATCGGTTTTCCTGCTTCAGAAGTTGCGCAAACAGCAACAGATAAAGACATTTTGGTTATGGAATTGTCTTCTTTCCAATTAATGGGAACAGATACTTTCCACCCACATATCGCTATTATTACTAACCTTATGCCAACTCACATTGACTATCATGGAACTTTTGAAGAGTATGTTGCAGCAAAATGGAACATTCAAAAGAATATGACTGCTGATGATTTCGTCGTGCTTAATTTCAATCAAGATTTGGCAAAAGAATTAGCACAAAAAACAGCTGCCCAAGTCGTTCCATTTTCTACAACTAAAAAAGTTGACGGTGCTTACTTAGACGGTGATACGTTGTATTTCAAAGGTGAAGCTATCATGAAAGCTTCAGAAATCGGTGTGCCAGGTAGCCATAATGTAGAAAATGCTTTGGCAACTATTGCCGTAGCAAAATTATCAGGAATCGCAAATGATGCTATCAAAGAAACCTTGACTCATTTTGGTGGCGTAAAACATCGTCTTCAAGCACTTGGTGAGATTAATGGTGTTAAATTCTACAACGATTCAAAATCAACTAATATTTTAGCAACTCAAAAAGCCCTTTCAGGCTTTGATAATTCAAAAGTGATTTTAATCGCTGGTGGTCTTGACCGTGGAAATGAATTTGACGAACTTGTTCCAGATATTACTGGGGTTAAATTAATAGTTATCCTTGGTGAATCAGCTCCGCGTGTCAAACGTGCAGCTGACAAAGCAAATGTTCCATATGTTGATGCCAAAGACGTTGCAGACGCTGCTCGTATTGCTTATGACAAAGCTGAAGCTGGTGATGTTGTTCTCTTAAGCCCTGCTAATGCTAGTTGGGATATGTATAAGAGCTTTGAAGTTCGTGGTGACGAATTTATTGCAACCTTTGAAGCAATTAAAGGAGAATAAACATGGCTAAGAAAATAGTCTTTACTGGCGGTGGAACCGTTGGGCATGTAACGTTGAACCTTATTCTTATCCCAAAATTTATCAAAGACGGTTGGGAAGTTCATTACATTGGTGACAAAAATGGCATTGAGCATGAACAAATCACCAAATCAGTCTTGATGTGACTTTCCATTCCATTGCAACAGGAAAATTAAGACGTTATTTCTCGTGGCAAAACATGCTTGATGTTTTCAAAGTATCATTTGGAATTCTACAATCGTTGGCAATCATTGCTAAAGTTCGACCACAAGCCCTCTTTTCAAAAGGAGGATTTGTGTCAGTTCCACCAGTCATTGCTACTAAGACGTTAGGCGTTCCTGTATTTGTTCATGAATCTGATTTGTCTATGGGCTTGGCAAATAAAATCGCCTATAAATTTGCGACAACAATGTACACAACTTTTGAACAAGCTGAAGGCTTAGCAAAAGCAAAACATGTTGGAGCGATTACAAAAGTCGGCAGTAAAGTTGACTATGATGACAGTAAAATTGAAGAGATAAAAAATCATTTTGACCCTAATTTGAAAACACTTTTGTTTATTGGTGGTTCTGCTGGGGCACGTGTTTTTAATGATTTCATTACTAATACTCCTGAATTAATCGAGCATTTCAATGTTATCAACATTTCAGGGGATAAACGTTTGAATGGTTTAAGTCAAAACCTCTATCGTGTTGACTACGTCACAGACCTTTATCAACCTTTGATGGATATGGCTGATGTGGTTGTGACACGAGGTGGTTCAAATACTATCTTTGAATTGGTTGCAATGCACAAATTGCACTTGATTGTTCCTCTTGGAAAAGAAGCCAGTCGTGGTGACCAATTAGAAAATGCAGCTTATTTTGAGAAAAAAGGCTATGCTCGTCAGCTTGCTGAAGAAAAATTAACCTTTACTAATCTTGAAGAAGAATTAGCTCAACTTTTTGCTCATGAAGATAGTTATCAAACAGCAATGGCGACTTCAAACGAAATCAAATCACAGGATGAATTTTATCATCTCATCACGCAGGACATCTCTAAAACCGCAAAAGGAATGTAAATGACAAAAGAGAAAGAGCAAGATAAAAAAGAATCTAAAACTCAAAATGACGAAAAGCTTGCGCTGACAGAATGGCAAAAACGCAATATTGAATTTCTTAAGAAAAAAGAAGCTGAAGAAGCTGAGAAAAAGAAACGTCAAGAAAAATTACGTTTAGAACGCACGCCGCATGCTAAAAAAGAAGCTGACGATGAGGAAGAAAAAGACTCCCAGTCTGAAAAGAAAGCTGACAAAGCAACAACCAACGGTGATGCTGACGAACAAGAACTCGTTTTAAAAAAAGAGAAAAAACAAA
>ENA-OQBT01000424-OQBT01000424.1-human-gut-metagenome-genome-assembly--contig:-NODE-424-length-26565-cov-2.926621_pt1 | contig 26565 bp, 32 predicted proteins | sample MGYA00242749_ERZ504557 | MGnify/ENA primary metagenome ERZ504557 (study PRJEB26092, sample SAMD00036243) | human gut metagenome | host: Homo sapiens | study: EMG produced TPA metagenomics assembly of... | reverse complement strand
GGCAAGCATGGCGACCCCGGCCGCTCTGCAGATCGTCGTCGGCGCGGTGGTGGCGCTCGTGGCCGCCTTCTTCGACATCGGCGTGCTCTCCGACATGGTCAACATCGGCACCCTGTCCGCCTTCACGCTGGTGGCCATCTCCATCCCGATTATGCGCAAGAAGCGCCCCGACCTGCCGCGCGCCTTCAAGATGCCCGGCAGCCCGTGGATTCCGATCCTCATCGCCGTGGCCAACTTCTGGTTGATGCTCAACCTGTCCGTGCTCACCTGGATTCGTTTCGTGGTGTGGCTCGTGGTCGGCTTCGCCATCTACTTCGGCTACGGCTACTGGCATGCGCGCCTCGGCAAGGGCGACCTGACCGAAACGCTGTCCGCCGAAACCGATAAGGCCGTTAACGGCTGAGAGCGAGGAGCGTCCCAACAGGCGCGTACCCTTGTATCAGTATTTGTTAAGGAGGATTCCATGCCATATGTAATCGCTCAGCCTTGCGTGGATGTCAAGGACAAGGCTTGCGTGGACGAGTGCCCCGTCGACTGCATTTACGAGGTTCCCGCTCGCTGTACATCAACCCCAACGAGTGCGTCGACTGCGGTGCATGCGAACCGGTGTGTCCCACCGAGGCCATCTTCTATGAGGATGATCTGCCGGACGAGTGGGCTTGGTACAAGGATGCCGCTGTCAACTTCTTCGCTGAAGTCGGCGATTTGGGCGGCGCTTCCGCCAATGGTCCAATCGGCAAAGACCCGGAACAGGTCGCCGCGCTGCCGCCGCAGAACCAGTAAGCTGATTTGCGGATAAGCGCTGCACACAGCGCATAGTTCGGATTGAACCCTCGGTCTATCACGGCCGAGGGTTCGTCGTATCTTAGGAACATACCGTCCAAGAAAGGGGTTCTCATGGCTTCCACGCATATTCGTCGCCATACGACTGGTCTCGTATCGCCGGCTTCAAAGCCACCGCCAAAACCGTGCCGGGTGGCATGATCGACCTGTCCGTAGCTCGCCTGTGGACCGGTGCCGAGCAGTGTCCAGCAGGCGCTGGTTGCCGGCGCAGACGCCCCCAACGCCCATGGATACCCGGTCACCGCCGGCACCGCCGACCTTAAGGCCGCTATCGATACATGGTTCCGCGAACTGCGCGGGGTGGATCTGAAATCCATCAACGCTGCCGCCGTACCCACCGTGGGTTCCAAGGAGGCCGTGGCGCTGATGGCCAGCCTGCTGCACCTTGGCGAAGGCGATGTGGTCGTCCAACCGGCTGTCTCCTACCCGACTTACGAAATCGGTACCCAACTTGCCGGCGCCACCGTGGTCAAAGTCGATGATGTGACCGACGTCGATTCCTGGGTGAATATTCCGAACGTCAAGGCCATCTGGATCAACTCGCCGTGTAATCCCTCCGGCGAGGTCATCTCCGCTGACTGGCTGACCGACATCGTGGCTGCTGCCCGTCGCATCGGTGCGTGGTGCTCTCCGACGAATGCTATGCGTTAATGGACTGGCGTTCGGTGCGCCGCAATACAGCCGCGTCCTCTGCGCCTGCCGCGTCTGCATCTGCTGCGTCTGTGCCTGCCGCACCGGTGCCGAATCCAACGAGCCCGCCTCCGATACCGCATTCAGTCTCTCCGCCACGCCATGTGCCCTGAATCCACATGTGTGTGAAGGTTCGGCAGCTGGCATCCTGGTGCTCTACTCGCTGTCCAAGCAGTCCAACATGGCCGGCTACCGTACGGCTCTAATTGCCGGCGATTACCGGCTGGTCAAGGAAATGGCCGAATACCGCAAGCAGATCGGCCAGATTATCCCTGGCCCAGTGCAGGCCGCCATGGCCGCAGGCCTGAAGGACACAGCCGCTGTGCACGAGCAATGGAGGCGTTACCGTCGCCGCCTATCCGCGCTGGTTGACGCACTGAAGGCATATGGCTATTCGGCACAAATGCCCTCCGGCGCGCTGTACGTATGGGTCAAGGCCAAGTCCGGCGACTGCTGGGCCGATATGGCCGAGCTCGCCAAGATCGGCATCATCCCCAGCCCCGGCGAATTCTACGGCGCTCCCGCTACCTGCGTTTCTCCGCCACCGCCACCGACGAGGCCATCCGTTCCGCCTGCGAACGTCTCACGGCGTAATGAGATCGTAAGTGGCGTTGAGCCGTTCACGCCCCAAACTGGGCGGCCTTGTTGCCGAATTTGCGGCGCACAGCGTCCAGTGCGGCCTCGGCATCATGCAAACGCGCCTGTGAGGTCTGGCCGCGGGCATTGTCGGCCTCTTCGAGCATGTCATCCAGTGAAGGCTGCACGGCCGTAGCCGCCGCCTTACTGAGCGAAGACGTGCTCATACCGGCCAAGCGAATAGTTTTGGGCAGGGGAGTGGCAGACTCCGCCGAGGCCGGTAGCCCCAGCATGACTTTCAGCTGCCGCACGCATTCCGGGTACAGCACGCCGGCCGTATCGGTCGGCCGCTCCATCGTAAAAGACCGGGTCTGATAGCTCAGGTCGGCGAACCGCAACTTCACCGTCAGCGTGCGCGCCACCAGCCCCTTGCGCCGCAGCGTGCTGGTTACTTCGTCGCAGGCCGAACGCAGTAGCCCACACACCACGCGCATATCGCGTGTATCCTCGGCCAAGGTTTCCTCGGACCCAATGGATTTCTCCTCGCGTACCGTGGTAATTTCGCGGGAATCCAACCCGTGCGAGGCCGCCCATAATCCACGTGCCGCAGCCGGGGAGCCAGTGGCACGAGTCAATGCAGCCTCATCCAGCTGAGCCAATTCAGCCACCGAATGCACGCCCCAAGCATTAAGCCGCTTCTCCAAAGACGGCCCGATTCCCGGAATACCACGCAATGGCATCATCTGCACGAATTCGGCCGAGCGGGCCGCGGGAATCAGCAGCATGCCGTCCGGCTTGGCATTGGTCGAGGCCATTTTGGACACCAGTTTGTTACAGGCGATACCCACTGAACACGTCACGTGGAAGCGCTCGGCCACCTGAGCGCGAATCCACGCGCCGATCGCGCTCGGCCGCCCCCACTCCAGCAGTGCGGCGGACACATCCATATAGCCCTCGTCCACCGAAACCTGCTCGAACCGGTCGGTGACGGTCAAAAACACCTCATGCATGATTCGGTGCGACATCATGCGGTAATACGCCATATCCACTGGCAGAAAAATGCCGTTCGGGCACAACCGATGGGCGCGCGCGGCCGGCATCGCCGAATTGATGCCGTATTTCCGGGCTTCGTAGCTCGCGGCGGACACCACCGCGCGCGGCCCGGTGCCGATGATTACCGGCTTGCCTTTGAGCCCGGGGTTGCGCGCCACCTCCAATGAGGCATAGAAGGCATCCATGTCGATATGCAGCACGGTGCATCCGGTCTCGTCGTGGCCCCAATCGCGTTTGGCGGCCTCAAGTCTCGGTGCGGTGCTCATGCCACCATTGTAGGAATGCCGAACGAGGTCATGCTCACTATGTGGTGCGCATGACGCGGCGCTCATTGTCATAATGCCGAATATCGCCGGAATTCCAAGGGTTTACGCACTGTGCGGCTGTTTCGCATGGTGGGTGCGATTCCACGGAATCGTCCACATTGCGTCACTGTCCGTAACGCCTTCCAAGTCAATGCGCGCTGTCCCGGCTCTCCGAGTAGCGTAAACCTCATGAAGAAGGCAGTGGTCGGTATCCTCAACCGTGTTCCCGTGGTTCTTATCGTGATTGGTGAGGCACTGGTGATTTATTTGGCTACGGCCGTCGCCAAACTTGCGTTCACCCAGCTCGATCCGCTGTACTCGGTGTGGTATCGCGTGGGATTCATGGCGGTGCTGTTGCTGCTGTGGCGCAGGCCCTGGAACAAGGCGAAGCGAGCGCAACTGTTTCACCGCGACGCCCGCAGCTGGGGGCTGGTCGTACTGCTCGGCTGCTCGCTGGTGCTGATGAATACCCTGTTTTATGTGGCCATCAGCAATATGGATATGGCATTGCCGTGTCTATCGAATTTTTGGGACCGCTTTCGGTGGCGGTGATTACCGGCAAAAGCTGGCGCGAGCGGGTCGGTATCGGTATCGCGGCGGTCGGTGTGGTGCTGTTAGCTGGCATATCATTGGCCAATCCGTCCGGCAATGGCACGTTTTTGTATGGTCTGATTGCGATTTTGATCGGCGGGTCGATGTGGGGCATGTATATCATCACCGGCCGGCGCGTGGCGGCTGGCGGCAATTCGCTGGATAATCTGTGCATCGCCGTGACCATCGGCTGGCTGGTCCAGTCCCTGTTCCTTGGCGTGCCGGCTGTGGCTCATGTGGTTCACCCCAAGGCCGATGCCACGTGGGCGCTTGAGCCCGGCGGCTCGCTGAAGCTGCTGGCTCTGCTGTTTGTGATTTCCCTGATGGCCTCGTTCATTCCCTATGTGGTGGAGCAGATCACGCTGCGACGCACCACATCCGGCGCATTTTCGGTAATGCAATCCATCAATCCCGCCATGGCGGTGGCCGTGGGACTGGCGTTCGGCGAGATTCCCAGCGTTGGTGAAATCGTCGGTGTGGCGTTGGTGATTTGCGCGGTTATCGTTACGTTCTCCGGCGACGCCGCACCCGCGGACGTTCAATAATGTGTCGTTCGGCACGCCGTATCCGCAGGACGTGGTACAGTAATTTGCTGTTGCGCATTATTGCGTAACGTGGAGTCATGCCTGAGTGGCCGATAGGGGCACCCTGCTAAGGTGTTAGTCGTGTAAACGGCTCGAGGGTTCGAATCCCTCTGACTCCGCCGATTAAGGTTCCGGGTGAAAGCTCGGAACTTTTTTGTTTTCCGGAAACTCCGGGTTAAGTAACTCCTGAAATAACCGAGGACGGGCGGTCTCCGCTTGTGGTAAGCGGAGTCGGAGGTACGCCATTGTCCGTCCGCCTCCAAACCGCCATTTTAGTGGGCGAACGAGTGCGGCACGTCGGGAAAAGTCCGAGCGACGAAAGAAAAATGTCCACTAAGTGAGACTTTTGCGTGGTGTTCGTGAATGGTGATTGAAGATTAACCGGTTTATATATTGCTTGTCCAATCGCTTGCTCATCGCCTCCCTCCCCGCAGTACTTGACCGAGATGGGCGGTACCCTAGAGAGAGAAGAAGAGTTCCGAAGGGCGGGCAAAGATGAGCCATATCGCTGGGCAGGGGCAACATCGCTCCAACTCGACACGAACCAACCGTGCGGCGCTGATTATCGTGTTCGTGATCGTGCTCGCCGTTGCGCTGGGCATCGGCGCATGGTTCGCAACCCATCGCACGGACGGCAATGGCCCCGCACACGCCGGAGTGTCGGACGTCGCGTTGAATAAAGCGAAGAACACGCCCAAACCGGTGACCGAACATCACGGCAATTCACCGGATTGCCCGGATACGGACTGCATCGCCATGCTGGTCAACGGCGATTTGTTGTTCCATGAGGGATTGTGGAGCCATTTCCAAGGCCCGAACCCCAACGCCACGGATGGCACCGCCTTCAACTTCGACCCGCTGTTCGCGCCGATGAAGCAGTACATTCAGGCTTCGGACATCGCCGTGTGCGAATTCGAAACCCCGATCGCCCAGCGCGGCGGCCCATATGCCGCGTACCCGATCTTCAACATTCCGCCGGAAGTGGCGGATGCCGCCCGCAACGTGGGATACAACGCCTGCACACATGCCACCAACCATTCCTGGGATCAGGGGGCGGATGGCATCGCCCGTCTGTGGGACACGCTTGAGGCCAATGGCATCGCCCAGACCGGCTCGTACAAAACCGAAGCCGACTCCACCAAACCGTTGGTCATCGATTCCCCGACCGGCGGCGGCAAGCTGGGTCTGGTCACCGGCACGGTCTCCCTCAACGGCATGACCGCCGAGAGGACTGGCAGGTGGATCGTCTGCGCGAAGACGGCGACCCGAATCACGACAGCGACATCCAGCGCGCGGTAGACAAGGCCAACAAGGCCCGCGAGCAAGGTGCCGATGTGGTGGCCATCGCCATGCACTCGGTGCAGGAATACCTTGATTACGCCGATTCCTGGCAGATTTCGGAAGCCCATGAGCTTGCCGACACTGGTGCCTTCGACGTTATTTACGGTGCCGGTTGCCATTGTGCGCAGCCCATCGAGAACTATAACGGCACGTGGATTATCTACGGTCTGGGCAACGCCGTCACCGAGTCGGCGAACACGCCGGAAACCTTGGTCAACAATCAGGGTGTGACCGCACGCATCCAGTTCGCCGGCAAGAAGGGCGTCAAGGGGTCGTGGCGCGTCAACCGCATCGATTGGGTGCCCACCGCCAACGTGCATCAAGCAACTACCAATGGTGCCCGATATCCAGCGACCATCCCATAGGCACATGTTGGGACGAAGCCTACGACGCTCAGATACGCCAACGCATCTGGGATGTCATCTATTCGATGGGCGCGGACCAGAACGTCGTCAAGGAATGGAACATCACGCAGGAGCAGGCGGCAAAGCAATAGTTGCTCGGCTTGGTCTCAAGGAGGGGAAGCCGCAAGGTGACGCTTTTCCCGCCGGCCTCCTAATGTGGAGCCCATGACCGAGATTTACGAAACCCAAAGCGAACGCACCGATCTGCCCCTCGTCGTGATGCCGTCCGTGCTTGACTCGATGATCGAGCCCATCAAGGCCCAGTTCCCCGCGCTCCACGACGTTGCCCGCGTGCGTATGTTCGAGGAATTCACGTCCGACGAGGCGACCATAGCCGAGCGTCTGAAGGATGCCGACGCCCTGCTGGTGGGCGGCTACCACATTTCGGACGATCTGCTGCGCACCATCAGCGGGCAGGGGCACGTCAAGTGCATCGTGTTCTGCGGTACCGGCGTCGCCAGCTACCTCAATCTCGATAAGGCGCGCGAGCTGAAGATCCGCGTCTGCAACGCCGAACATTATGGCGATCACGCCGTGGCCGAGCACACCTTCGCCCTTCTGTTCGAGCTCATCCGCCGCGTTGGCCAACTCGATAAGGACGTCAAGGCCGGCAACTGGGCGTGGGCCAGCGGCGATGGACTGCAACTCGCCGGCCGTCGCATGGGCATCATCGGACTGGGCGGCATCGGCTCCACCGTGGCCGGCATCGCCCGCGGCCTCGGCATGGAGGTCGCCGCATGGAATTCGCATGTGCCGCCCGAGCATTTCGAACGCTCCGGTGCCACTCCGGTCGACGATCTCAACAAGCTCATCGAAACCAGCGACGTCATCTCCGTCCATCTGCCGCTGAACAACGCCACGCGCGGCATCGTCACCGCCGAGAACCTTGCGCATGTGAAGCCCGGCACCCTGTTCATCAACACCGCCCGCTCCGAAGTCATCGATCCGGTGCGCTGCTTGCCCGACTGCAAAAGGGCGATGTTCCCGCCGCACTCGACGTGTTCGACCATGAGCCGCTGACCGCCGACGACGCCATCTGCCATGTGCCCGGCATCGTCCTGACCCCGCACGTCGGCTGGCGTGCCGACGGCGCGTTCAAGGAGCTCACCCGCCAGATGATCGCCTGCCTGACCGCCTACTTCGCCGGCGAAGATTATAACGTCGTCGTCTCCGAACGCTGATAGCCCTGCCTAGCCTCGCGCTCAATCGAACACCCAGCCAGTCGACCACCGGAACACGCTCATGCAGACGATTCTCAACACGCCCGACGATCCCGCCCACGATTCGCTCGTCGAAAAAAAGTCCGAATTTATCGGCGACGCCGCCCATGTCGATACGCTCGACGAGGCGCTCGCGTTCGTGGCTGCGATCCGTGAGCAGCATCCGAAAGCCCGACACGTGGCGTATGCCGCCGTGTGCGGAGGCGCGGATGGGCGACTGTCCGAACGCATGAGCGATGACGCGAGCCGTCCGGTACCGCCGGCAAGCCGATTCTCGACGTACTCAAGCAGTCGGGCACCACCGATTGCGTGGTTGCCGTCACCAGATATTTCGGTGGTATTCTGCTGGGCTCCGGTGGGCTGGTCCGCGCGTACTCATCCGCCGCATCATTGGCGATGAAAGCCGCCCGCGCCGCCCGCATCATGACCGCCAAGCGATACCGGGTTCGCCTCGAATACCCGCAGTTGGCCCGATTCCAGCAGATCCTGGCGCAGCTTGGTGGCAGTCAGGAGGATGAATCGTATGCGGTGAACGTCGAGTTGACCGCGGTGGTGCCGCAGGATGATTGCGCGCGATTCGAGGAGCGTGTGCGGGAAGCGTTCAATGCCGCTGTGGTGCCGGCTCCGATTGACATGGTCAACATTCCGGTTCCGCTCGCGTGACGCCTGTATGACTAAGCTGGGCATCATGACCGACGAGAACACCACCACCAGCCAGCAGACCCAGCCACCGAGGCCGCAACCGAGGCCGCGGCCGAGACTGCAACCGACACGGACGCCCAGCAGCAGGACCAAGGCGCGCAGTCCGCAGCCGAGTCCGCCGCTCCGGTGGATTTCGAACCGCTGACCGCTACATACGAGCGTCTGCGCCATTCCACCGACCCGGCCGAACTGTCCGAATTCGCCCGTCGGCCGTTGCCTGACCGTGCCGATCAGGCGGCGTTCTCCCGCGCCACCGCACTTTTGGAGGCTGTGGCCGGCAACCCGCACACCCCGGTGGCCGATCGCGTGTTCCTCGCCGACACCATGCCGTTCCCGAACGTATTGGTCAAACTCTCCGAAGACCCCGAACCGTCCGTGCGTCAAGCCGTGGCCGCCAACGGGGATGACAAGAATTGGCTGGTCGGCCGCCTGACCAAGGACCCGGTGCCTGCGGTCCGGGATACGGCGTTGAAAAACAAGCGCACCAGCTGGAAGATGCGGCTTGAGGGTGCGCAGGACCCCACTGCGGATGCGGAGACATTGGAATTCTTGGGCGTACTTGGCACCGAATCCGAAGAGGGAGCACCGGCGGTGCTTTCTTCGATGGTCCGCCGTGCCGTGGCACTGAACCCCAATACGTCCGAAGCGATGCTTGCCAAATTGGCCAACGACCCCTCGGCCGAGGTGCGGCACGCCGTGGAAAGCCGCCGCTAAGCACACTATTGCTGTGTTTTGCCGCGCAAATTTGGCCGGCAATCACCCCCTGTCCACCGTTGTGAGCGCTCATATCTCACTATGTGAGGGTAAAAAGTACATAATTTGGCGGAATCATGGCATTTTTCTTACGGTGTGGCGCAATCAAACGGCGTTAGACTGGGGCTATGAGTGAGATTACCGAGAGTGAAGAGCGTCTGGCCCGTCCGTTGATTCGACTGGCCAAGTTGGTCGGTGTCGGCACGAGTTATGTGGCATGAGCCATGACTACCACGAGATAGACGATGACGTCCTGATCGAGGTGCTGGCAGCGCTGGGCATCGACGCCTCCAGCGAGAGCGCCCAACTCATCGCCATCCGACGCATTCTGAACGAGCGTTACGCCCGATTGGTGGCACCCACCGTGCTGCATATCGCCGGTAGCGAGGACCGGGTGCTGGTGAACACCGGTATTCTGGACGTGCCTTCGGCGAGCATCACGCTGGAGAATGGCGAGCCATATCAAGGCACCATTGAAGTTGGTCCTGGAGATGGATCCCAGGCCTACGACTTGGATGGTACGTTCATTTCGAATGCGGCTGTGGTCATTCCCGCCGATCTGCCGATTGGTTACCATACGCTGCACGTCAAGGTCGCCGACCGTGTGCAAGACGCCACTTTGATCAGTGCACCTGATCGCGTCGATCTGCTTGACCCGATGAAGGGCGGCAGTCTGTGGGGCTGGATGGCCCAGCTGTACTCGATTCGCTCCTCCAACTCCTGGGGCGTGGGCGATTACGAGGATCTGAAGACCATGCTGGTGGACGCCAAGCAGAAGACCGGTGCCGACTTCGTGCTCATTAATCCGGTGCATGCCGCCGAGCCGGTGTCCCCGCTCACCCCGTCGCCGTATCTGCCGGTAAGCCGTCGCCTGATCAACTTCACGTACATCCGTCCTGAGCGATCGCCGAATATGCCACGCTCAGCGAGGGCGACAAGAATGCCGTCGACGGACTGCATGCCGACACCGAACCGCTGAACGGTGATTCCCAGCTCATCGACCGTGACGCCATGTGGCGCAGCAAGATGCACGCCCTGTGGATTATCTTTAAGGCCGGCCGTACCGCCGAACGCCAAAGCGTATTCGACCAATTCAAGGCGGACTGTGTTCCGACTTGGAGGCGTATGCCACGTGGTGCCTGTGCTACGACAAGTGGGGGGCGCCCAACGGCGAGGAGGGCAACTGGGAGCGCAAGTTCAATCGCAACTCCCCGGAAATCGCCAATCTGCGCAAGCAGTACCCGGACACTTTGGACTTCTACCGCTGGCTGGAATGGATTGCCGCCGAGCAGCTGTCCTCCGCCCAACAGGCAGCCAAGGACGCCGGCATGCATATCGGCATCATGTCCGATATGGCCGTCGGCGTGCACCCCTCCGGCGCTGACGTGTGGTGGAATCCCGAGCGCTTCGCCAAGGGAGCCACGGTCGGCGCACCGCCGGACATGTTCAACCAGCAAGGCCAGAACTGGAGCCAGCCGCCGCTGAGCCCGATCAATCTGGAGACCACCGGCTACGAGGCCTACCGCAATATGGTGCATGGCATGTTCGCCCGTGCCGGTGCGGTGCGCATCGATCACATCCTTGGTCTGTTCCGCCTGTGGTGGATTCCCGAGAACCGTTCGGCTATGGATGGCGCTTACGTGTACTACGACTCAGACATCATGCTGGGCGTTCTGGCCATCGAGGCCTCTCGCGCCGGCGGCGTGGTCGTAGGTGAGGACCTCGGCGTGGTGCCGGACCATGTGGCCGATTCCCTGTCGAGCCACGGTATTCTCGGTTGCGCCGTTGAATGGTTCGAGCAGTGCGACGGCGTGTTCCGCGCCCCCTCCCAGTGGCGTCCGTATGCATTGGCCTCCGTGAATACGCACGATTTGCCGCCGGCCGCCGGTTACCTGGAATACGAGCACGTCAAGATTCGTGAGCGTCTGGGCTTGCTGACCGGCCCGGCCGAGGAATTCGAAGCCTCCGCCAAGGCCGAGCAGGATGCGATGCTGGCCATGCTGGTCGAGCAGGGTTATCTTGATGCCGACTTTGCCGAACATCGTGAGGATCACGAGGCGGATATCGTCGACGCGCTGTACCGCGCACTGAAGGGTTCGCCGTGCAAGCTGCTCGCCGCCTCGATCACCGACGCGGTGGGGGAGAAGCGTGCGCAGAACCAGCCGGGCACCAACAACGAATACCCGAACTGGCGCATCCCACTGGCCGACGCCAAGGGCAACGTGTACCGCTCGAAACCCTCTTCGACACCCCCGGTGCCCAACGCTTCGCCCAAATCTTCAATTCCTGACCCGCTTTACCTCCCTCTGACGAGCCGAGTCGTTAAGCGGACAGTCCAGTGGACTGTCCGTAGACGAGGCCTGAAAGAAGCGATAGCTGAGAGAAGGCAGGGAATTGCCTCACCGTAGGTGAGTCGGTTAGCCGAAGTGGGTGGGAGAGAAACCATAAATAGGGGAAGAGAAGCCATAAACCAATGGAGTGTCCCCAGTTGCCCTATGTCAAGCCCGGCGATATACTAGTGGATTGTTGTGTTTCCCTAAGGGGTCCTTCAAAGCGCTATCCCACTCGCCATCGAGGACTTTCAGGGAGCCCACGGATAATGAGGTTCGACGCCTCTTGGATGCGGCCCTGACCAAGCCACACCAAGCAGCTGAGACCCGGAACACAATATAGAAAAGGTAATCCAGTGAAAACTTTCACTCCGAAGCCAGCTGATCTGACTCATGACTGGTACGTCATCGACGCCACCGACGTGGTGCTCGGCCGTCTCGCCACCCAGGCTGCAATCCTGCTGCGCGGCAAGAACAAGCCGACCTACGCTCCGCACGCCGATTCCGGCAACCACGTGATCATCATCAATGCCGACAAGATTGCTCTGACTGGCAACAAGATGGGCAAGGAGCTCTACTCGCACTCCGGCCGTCCCGGTGGTCTGCGTCGTGACTCCTACGCCGAGCTGCTCGAGAAGAACCCCGAGCGCATCATCAAGAACGCTGTCAAGGGCATGCTGCCGAAGAATCGTCTGGCCAAGGTGCAGCTCGACCGCCTGCGTATCTTCCGTGGCGCCGAGCACCCGCACACCCCGCAGAAGCCCCAGGTCTTCGAGATCGCCCAGGTCTCGCAGCAGGCCAAGTGAAACCTGAGAGGAGATAAGAATCATGGCTGAAAACACCAACGACTCCCAGGTTGTCGAGACCGAAGAGGAGCTCACCAACTACACCACCGAGACCAACGCTGGCGCTGGCACCGGCACCTCCGCGATTGAGCCGGGCTACGGCACCGGTCGCCGCAAGGAGGCTGTCGCCCGTGTCCGTCTGGTTCCGGGTGACGGCAAGTGGACCATCAACGGCCGCACTCTGGAGGAGTACTTCCCCTCCAAGCTGCTGCAGCGTGAGGTCAACTCCCCGATCGTTCTGCTCAAGCTCGAAGGCAAGTTCGACGCTATCGTCCTCGTTGACGGTGGCGGCACCACCGGCCAGGCCGGCGCCATCCGCCTCGGCGTTGCCCGCGCTCTGAACGCCATCGATCGTGATGCCAACCGCGCCGCCTGAAGAAGGCTGGCTTCCTGACCCGCGACGCTCGCGTCGTGGAGCGCAAGAAGGCTGGTCTGCACAAGGCACGTCGCGCCCCGCAGTTCTCCAAGCGTTAATTTCGCTTGTCCTGTACCGAGCATACAAAGGCTCTCCGCGATCCGCGGAGAGCCTTTGTGTTTGTGTCGCGCTGTCTTGAGTGTGACTCACACCTGCTTCATCAGCGTGATGCTCAGCGCCGGCATGGTCCAGACATTGTCGTCGACGGGAGTGTCCGGTGTATCATCCACAGGGGCATCGGGCATATCAGCTGATACCTCATCCCGAGGCGCGGACGAGGTGCCGTTTGCGGCGTGATCTGTTACTGGCATCGCGAATTTGATGGTATCCGCTTCATTCTCAGTCGAGGATTCCGTACGCTGCATGGCCACTTCTTTGACCATCTTGAGTACTGTCTCGCTGGCGTCCGGTACATGCTGCGTCCAGACGGTGGTGTCACCGTTCAAATCGCATTCCTCGACCTGAGTGCCATGCCCGGCTCGACGGCCGTTGATTTCGGCCGAGCACCATTTAGGCGTCCAGTGGGTGTCTGGCGGCAGGCGGAATGTGCGGTCGTCAGCGGTGCCGTTGACCACAATGCACACGTCCACCTCACTGTTGGACAGCAATCGCATGGTGAAGCTACGTACGCCCAGATCGAACCAGTCACGCTCCATCGGCGTGGTGCCGTCGGGCAGGAACCACTGCACGCGGCTTGAGGCTTGAGTAGGCCGAGCTGGGTCAGTCGGGTGAAGAAGTCCTCGTGGTGATACAGGTCCAGTGATTTACGTAGCGCCACCAGTCGAGACACGGTTTCCAAGCGGCGCATTTCGCGCGTCTTGTTGGTGGAATACATCCAATCCCACTTCAGCCACGTGATGTCGTTGTCTTGGCAGTAGGCGTTGTTGTTGCCGTCCTGCGTGTTGCGGAATTCGTCGCCGGCGAGCATCATCGGCGTACCCAGCGAGAGCAGCAGCATGCCGATCATGTTCATGGCCGCCTGTTCGCGTGCCGCAATGACGTCTGGATCATCGGTGACGCCTTCGACGCCGAAATTGGCGGAATGGTTCACCGACGAGCCATCATTATTGTTTTCGCCGTTGGCTTCATTGTGCTTGGAGCGGTATCTGGTGAGGTCCGTCAGCGTGAAACCGTCGTGGCAGGACACGAAATTGATGGAGGCCGGAGCGCCACGCCCTGGTTCGGTGGCGAACAGATCGGCCGAGCCGCAGAGTCGCGTGGACATCTCCTGCAAACTGATACGCCCGAAATCGGAGCCGCCGTCCACATCCTCAAGCCAGAAGGTGCGGGCCGTGTCGCGGAAGCGGTCATTCCATTCGGCGAACGGCACGGAGAATTGGCCGGTGCGCCAGCCGAGGTTGCCCAGATCCCACGGCTCCATAATGAGCTTCAGGTTGCCCAGCAGCAGATCGGAACGCAGGGCGTAGAGGAACGGGTGATGATGGGTGAATTCGCCTTCCAGGCGGGCCAGCGTGACGCCAAGGTCGAAGCGGAAACCGTCTATGCCGATACGCTTGGCCCAGTATCGTAATGAGTCGATGGCAAAGGTGACCACATGCGTGTTGGTGAAGTCCAGCGTATTGCCGCAGCCGGTGGTGTCTTCGAGTCGACCGGTATTGGATTTTTGATGGCGATAGTAGGCCAGATCGTCGAGGCCGCGCCAGCAGACCGTCGGGCCTTCGACGCCGCCTTCGCATGTGTGGTTGTAGACCACGTCCATGATGACTTCGAAGCCGGCCTCGTGCAGTGCGCGCACCATGTCTATGACTTCTTGGCGCACGGCGGCCGCGCCCTTCTCCTGGGCGGCTTTAGTGGCGTAGGAGGGTTCGGGGGCGAAGTAGCTGAGGGTGGAGTAGCCCAGTAGTTCTTGCGGCCGTGTTCTTGCAGGAAGAGCTCGTCCTGCTTGGCCATAATCGGCAGCAGTTCGATGGATGTGATGCCTAGACCCTGCAGATAGGCGAGCGTGGTGGGGTGTGCGAGTCCGGCGTACGTGCCGCGCAATGATTCGGGCAGCCACGGTGCGTTGGCGGTGAAGCCTTTGACGTGCATCTCATAGATGACGGTTTTGCGCCACGGCACATGCGGGTGCTGCGGGTCGCCCTCATGCTTATGGGTATCGCGATCGTCGATGGCCACGGACACCGGCATATGGCCGAGCGAGTCTACGGTGCTCATGGCACCGTATGCCGAGCCGATTACCTTGCGGTCCACGACATCGCATTCATAGGAGAAGGCGGGCGGGGGTGAGCTCCATGGAGCCGTCGATGCCCTTGCCATACGGGTCAAGCAGGAATTTGTATGGATTGAAGCGCACGCCATGTTTCGGGTCCCATGCGCCGTCCACGCGGTAGCCATAGCGCATGCCGTCCCATGCTTTGGGCAGGTGCACGTACCACAGGCCGTAGTTCGGCCCGGTCATGCGAAACAGGGTCTCGCGCAGATACAAATGTTCGATGATGCGCGTGCACACCGGGAACTCATGAATCTGCTGGATAAAGGAGATATTCGGGTCCTCGAACAGACGGATGGCGTCTTGGAAGAAAGCGCTGGGCTCATCAATGGGCTCCAGCACGCACAACCAACCTGATCGGCGGTTTCGGAACGAACAACGACGTCAGCACCACCGTCGTCAGTGAAGTACAGCCCTGGGCGAGTGGCGTAACGATGCAACGGTGGATTTCTCATAACTCCATTGTAGACGTGTTGTTACTTTTGGTGGAAGCCCTTGATTTCCAAGCAACACGCCGAATGAAAGTAGTTTTATAAAAATAATTTGCAAAACTGGGATAAAGAAGTTATGCTGTTCATCAACACCTCGCAAAGACAGCGAGATGAACGAAACCAATACGCGACCAATCGCCATGCAGATAGGCCTGCCGGCCGGCCACCTGGTTACCCAGCTACCCGGTCACCCGGCCCAACCTTGCTCATCGCAGTGGCGCGCTTTCACCGTAGAAAGGACCCATCATGAAGGCTCTTGTGCTCACCGGCGTCAAGGAATTCGAAATCCAGGACCTGCCCACTCCTGAAATCCAGCCCAACGAAGTACTGATCAACACCGCCTACGCCGGCGTGTGCGGCACGATCACGACCTGTACGCCGGCCGCCCCGGTTCGGCCGCCGCCGTGCCGCCGATCGTGCTCGGCCATGAGAACTCCGGCGTCGTGGCCGCCATCGGTTCCGAGGTCACTGGTGTCAAGGTGGGCGACCGCGTGGCCGTCGATCCGAACATCTACTGCGGTCAGTGCGAGTACTGCCTGACCCAGCGCCCCGAACTGTGCGACCATCTTTCCGCCGTGGGCGTCACGCGTGACGGCGGTCTGGCCGAACAGTTCACCGCACCGGCCACCGTAGTCTACAAACTGCCGGACAACGTCTCGCTGAAGGACGCCGCCGCCATCGAACCTATCTCCTGCGCCGTGCACGGCGTGGACCTGCTGAAGCTGCGCCCCTACCAGAAGGCGCTGGTCATCGGAGACGGCTTCATGGGCCAGCTCTTCGCCCAGATCGTGCAGGCTACGGCGTGCATCAGGTGGACCTGGCCGGCATCTTCGATGAGAAGCTCAAGCGCAACCAGGAGCTGTTCGGCGTCACGAACGTCTACAACACCACGCGCGAGGCCATTCCTGCCGAATCCTATGACTGATCATCGAGCCGTGGGTTTGCCGGCCACCCAGCGCAGGCCGTGGCCGCCGCCAAGAAGGGCGCGCAGGTGCTCATGTTCGGCGTGGGCCCGCAGGAGGCGCACTTCGAGATGAACACCTACGATATCTATAAGAAGCAGCTGACCATTCAGGCTCCTTCATCAACCGCTCACCTTCAAAGACGCCATCAGCCTGCTCGAATCCGGCAAGATGAACGTCGCACCGCTCATCAGCCACGAACTGGGACTCGAAGAAGTCCAGGACTTCCTCGACGGCAAGATCCAGGGCGTCTCCAAGCCGTCGTCAAGGTCGGCGAGTAGTTTCGGCACTTTGCCGGCTCCTCTCCCTGAGGGGAGCTGGCGGCGGAGCCGACTGAGGGGAGGCATCCGGCGGCGTGTATTACCACCCTCCGGTGCTGCGCACCACCTCCTGCCAGCGGGAGGAAGAGGTTTCGTCTCACGGTTTTCGCCGCCAATATAGCTTGGCCGCCGGCTTTCCCTTTTTCTTCCGGCGGCCGCATTTTTCCCTGCACCACCTCTACTGACAACGATGTTAATGGAGTCAACCCATGATTCGCTTTTTTGAAAAATTCGGTATTCCCCGTGTGCTGCTGCTTGGCTTCCTCGCCGTTGCCATCTTCATGACCGGCGACGGATTCGAGCTCACCTTCCTCTCCAAATTCATGGTCGACCAAGGCTTCTCGTCCTCGCAGGCCTCCCTGCTGGTCACCGTGTACGGCCTGTTCGCGGCCCTCGGCGGCTGGTGCGCCGGCGTGCTCGCCGAAATGTTCGGTGCCCGCCGCATCATGATGTTCGGTGCCTGCTGGTGGATCGGCATCCACCTGCTGTTTCTCGGGGTCGCCATCCCGAGTGGTCTGTATTCGCTGATTCTGGGCCTGTACGCCTTGCGCGGCATCGGCTACCCGCTGTTCATCTACAGCTTCGTGGTCCTGATGGCGCAATACATCAGCCCGCCCGCCTGGCCTCCGCCACCGGCTTCTTCTGGACCTGCTTCTCTCTGGGCATTGGCGTGTTTGGCGCTTACCTGCCGAGCTTCATCATGCCGGTGTTCGGCGAATACAAGACCTTCTGGTTCGCACTGCCGTTCTCCATCGTCGGCACCGTCATGTGCTTCTTCTTCGTACCAAAGAACAAAATCGTCAAATCGCAAGGACTGAGCCGCAAGGAACAGCTCGCCGAGCTGGCCGAGGGTGCCACCATCCTGGTCACCAATCGCAAGGTGCTCATCTGCGCGATCATCCGCATCATCAATAACCTGCTGCTCTACGGGTTCCCGGTCATCATGCCGTTGTACCTGTGCACCACCCACAATGGCGGCATCAACATCTTCAAAACCGAGGAATGGATGCGTATCTGGGGCTTCGTGTTCGTGATCACGCTGATTTTCAACACGTTCTGGGGCTGGTTCATGGACCGCTTCGGCTGGGTATGGCCGATGCGCTGGTTCGGCTGCGCGGTGCTCGCGGTCGGCTCGGTGGCGTTCTACTACATTCCGCAGTGGTTCGGCGCGAATGCCATTATGATGATCGTCGCTTCGGTCATCGTCGGCATCGGCACCTGCGCGTTCTCGTCGCTGCCCACCATCATGACCCTGTACGCGGGCGGCAAGCAGGCGCGGCGCTGTCCGCATACAACCTCGCCGCCGGTCTGACCACGTTCGCCGGCCCTGGCATCGCCACCATTTTGCTGCCAATTGTGGGCTATGAAGGTGTGTGCTGGACATACGCCGGCCTATACGTGCTCGCCTTCGTGCTTACCTTGTTCATCCGCCCGCAGCAGCCCGGCTTCGACGCCAAAGGCCACCGCATCAAAGGCGCAAAGGTTGCATCCGCAGAGTCCTCCGAGTCCTCGGAACCTACCGACAGCGCATCCGTGCACGTTTAGCTGCCCGAAGTAACCGTGGCCGCCGAAATGGTTGCCACTGCGAACTGATCGCAACATCATGTTGCGTCAGCAAGAAAGTATCGAGAATTGACTAGGAGTGCGGCATGGTTCTGCCGCGCCGCATACCTTGTCCGACTATCCTTAACCTTTATCCAACCACCACATTCAAAGGAGAATCACATGGCTAAGCCAATGACCGCGTTCACTACCGACCTCCAGCATTCCGGCATGATTGCCAAAGACCTGGATGAGACCATCAAGTTCTACCGCGAGGTTATGGGCTTTGAGCTCGCCGGACTGTTCATGAATGGCGAGAACCGTTGCGCCTTCCTGCGCTACGGCCACCTGACCATTGAAACCTGGGAAGCGACCCCGCCCCGATGACCACCGGCGCATCAACCACTGGGCTTTCGATACCCCGGACATCGAAGCCGCCTTCGAGAACGCCAAGGCGCTCGGCGTGGACTTCAAGGACACCGAGATCCAGTCCATCCCGAGTTTCTGGAAGCATGGCATCCGCTACTTCAACATCTACGGCCCCAACGGCGAGACCATCGAATTCTGCCAGATTGTGGAGGAGTAGTGGCTCCGATGCGCCCGATTCGCGCGCAATATGCGTGTCGATAGTGGCCGCAATATAATACTCAGCCTTTATTACGGGCTGGCCTGATAACTAACATTCAACGACCGGTGCACATGCGCCGGTCGTTTTTTTAGTGCCTGATGATTGTGCTGGGTTACAACAATGAGCGGCACGCTGGGCATAACAACATCCATGCAAGAAAGTATCAATTCTTGACTGTTTTCGCGCCAAAACACTGCTATTTTCGCAGCGAAACTTGTATTAACGCTCCAAAGTTGGGCGGATGAAAACAACGAAGTTGCGTAGTAAAAGGAGACGGTCATGGCACAAGGACTGGCGCGAAAACTACTGCCGGGATTCTTGGCGATCGCAGTGTTCATGACAGGCGATGGGTTTGAACTGACCTTTTTGTCCAAGTATGTTGTCGATCAGGGATTCAGCTCGTCGCAGGCATCACTGCTGTTTACGATGTACGGATTGGTCGCGGCGCTCGCCGGCTGGTCCTCGGGCGTGCTGGCCGAACTGTTCGGAGCCAAGCGCATCATGCTTATTGGCGCGGGTTCTTGGATCGTGCTGCATCTGGTATTCATCGGTGTGGCATTGCCTAGCCACAGTTATCCGCTGATGCTGGCGTCGTATATGTTGCGAGGCATGGGCTATCCGCTATTTATCTACAGCTTCGTAGTGTTGCTTGCGCAAACTGTGGATCCCGGCAAACTGGCATCGGCCATGGCTGGTTCTGGACTTCCTATTCCTTTGGCATCGGTGTGTTTGGCGCCTATCTGCCGGCGTTCATCACGCCGGTGATTGGTGAATACTATTCGCTGTGGGTGTCACTGCCGTTCTCGATTGTCGGCATGATTATCTGTCTGTGTTTTGTGCCGAAAACCCGTAACGCCAATCTTGACACGATGAGCTCTTCGGATAAGCTTCGTGAACTCTCTCGCGGCGTGACCATTCTCAAAGACAACCACCAGATTGCGCTTGCTGCCGTATTGCGTGTGATTTGCAATCTCACTTTGTACGGTTTTCCGGTCATTATGCCGCTGTATCTCGCCACGCATACAAACGGCGGCGGAGCTTGGTACCAGGTCACCGAATGGTCCACCATCTGGGGTCTGCTGTTCGTCGTCACCGTATTCGGCAATGTGTTCTGGGGCCGTATGGGCGATTGCTTCGGCTGGATGAGCCAGATGCGCTGGTGGGGCTGCTGGCTCTCCGCGCTCGGTACTCTCGCCATGTACTATGTGCCGCAGCTGTTTGGGCACAACCTGCCATTTATGTATGTGTGCGCCGTGGTGCTCGGCATGGGTATTTCCGCTTTCGTACCGATGGGCGCAGTATTCCCTGCTCTGGAACCTGAGCACAAGGGCGCTGCGGTTTCCGCACATACCTCGCTTCAGGCCTGACCACATTCTGTGGTCCGTTCATCGCCACGGTACTGCTCAATACCGTAGGTTTTGCCGGAGTGTGCTGGGCATATGCCATTTGCTACATCTCTGGCTCGGTCATCTCATTCTGGATTCGCCCCGAGCAGCCGGGCATCACCCGCAAAGTGGCGGCGAACTGAGCGGTGCTCGCTGACTGTTCTCGTCAAAAACCAACAATACAAGACCCTCAAAAAAATAAATTCAACCAATATAAGGAGAAATACCATGAAAGCAGTTGTTCTCGAAGAGCAGGGCGTCATCAATGTGCGTGAGGTTCCGGACGTCAAGGATCCCGGCCCCGGTGAGCTGCGTATCGCACCCCACACCGTGGGCGTATGCGGTTCTGATTTGCATTACTACACGCACGGTCGTGTTGGCAAGTATGTTGTTGAGCAGCCAATGATTCTCGGCCATGAGGCAGCGGGCACCGTGTTGGAGGTCGGCCCCGGCGTCACTGATTTCAAGCCCGGTGACCGAGTCGCCCTCGAGCCAGGCATTCCGGATATGACTTCGCGGGCCAGCCGACTGGGCATGTACAACGTCGATCCGGCTGTGCGTTTCTTCGCTACTCCGCCGATTGACGGTTGCCTGTGTGAGGAGGTCATTCACCCGGCCTCATTCACCTACCATCTGCCTGATTCCATGAGCTTTGGCGAAGGTGCGTTGCTTGAGCGACCGCCGTGGGCATGTGGGCTGCCACCAAGGCGCGCATCAAGCCCGGCGATGTGTGCGTGGTGACCGGCTCGGGCACAGTGGGTATGCTCACTGCCTCTGCTGCGCTCGCCGGTGGCGCTTCCAAGGTGCTTGTTTCGGATGTGTCTTCCATCAAGCTGGGTATTATCGGCCAGATTCCGGGCGTTATCCCCGTGGATTTGACGACGGAGGACTTGGTTGAACGTGTACGCGAAGAGACCGCTGGGTGGGGCGCTGATGTGGCATTCGAGTGTTCCGGCGCGCCGAAAGCTTATGAGACGTTCTGGAAGCTGATTGCCCCGGGCGGTTGCGCGGTGCTCGTCGGTATTCCGGTCAACCCGGTACCGATTGACGTGACCGAGCTGCAGGCCACCGAAGTGCGTATTGAGAACATCTTCCGTTACGCCAATGTGTACCAGAAAGCCATCGATTTGGTCGATAGCGGCCGACTTAACCTGAAGCCGTTCATCACTGACACGTTTGCCATGAAGACGCCAAGGCTGCCTTCGACCGTATGGATGAGGGTCGTCCGGGCGATATCAAATTGCAGATTACGGTCAATCGAGACTAATCTGTGACGTGTTGATGACGAGATGATTGCCCGATGAAATCCTGCGGCATATGTTGGCGTTTCCCTTTTTCCGCCTGCACTTATGTGCCATATCCGTAGGATTCCGGCGGGCAATCATCTCGCCGTAGTTGTTCCATCGGTAAAGTACGAAATATGGCGAGCTGTACTGCGCAACGTTGACAAGGAGGTCTGCGATGGATGCGCGAAACTTGACTGCGATTCCTCATTCGGATGCGGGCTCGCTGGAAGTGATTGTGCCCGATGGGGATGCGGCCATACGTTGGTCAAGCCACGGGTATCCGAGCTCTCTGGCCAAATGGCATTATCATCCACAAATCGAAATTCATCTTATCCGTGAGGGAAGTGGACAACTCATGGCGGGGGATGGACTCATGCCATTCGTGCCGGGGCATGTGGCGATGATCGGATCCAATCTGCCTCATAATTGGTTGTCGGATATCATTCCTGGAGAACGGCTCTCTCATCGTGATGTGTTATGCCATATACGTCCGCAGACTATGCGACTATTGACCGCCGCTTTTCCCGAGACTTCCGGTTTCGAGACGGTATTGCGCCGTTCGCAGCATGCACTTGTGCTGTTCGGTGATTCGGCACGTGAGGCCGGCGAGCTATTAGTGGCCATGGGAGAACATAGTCCAGTTAGACGGGTTGCCGACCTTATTGCTATTCTGACGGTATTCGAGCAGGCATCAGCGCAGGAAAGCCAGACCGTGGTAACGCCGGAATACAATCCAGAGATTGCGGTTGGCGCGGAGGATGGGATCAACGCCGCCATCACCTATATTTCCACACATCTGGATGAGGTCAGCTTGCAAGGTGCCGCTGATGCGGCGGCGATGAGCGTATCCACCTTTTCTCGCTTCTTCAAGCGAGTTGCCGGCATCGGTTTTGCTGATTTTGTTCGACGGCTTCGAGTGGGGCGTGCTTGTCGTTTGCTGACTTGCACAAACATGCCCATTGCCAAGATTCAACAGTTGAGCGGATATACGAATGCCTCGAATTTCAATCGTCGTTTCTGGAAGAAACCGGTATGACTCCATCTCAATATCGCCGAGAACATTGATTGCCGCCCCGGTCTGGGCGGTGTCACGGATCCGTGCAAGAAAGTACCATAAGTGGGTTTCTTGGTATCAGATAGGGCCAATGCTGCCGTTTAGGCTTGAAAATACAACGAAGTGGTTAGATGCGCATAAAGTGCATCGGCTCCAAGGAGGCAGCAATGAATGATAATTCGGTATGGCCGGTAGTGACTGCGGTAATGGTCGTGCTTGCGGTGGCCGTATGCCTGGCCATGGCTGGTGACATCCGGTTTGCCGTGATTGGTGTTCTATGACTGTCTCCATGAGTCCCGAAACCGCTGCCGCCTAGGCGGAAATCAGCCGCGTACCGCAGCACCACAGATATCGTCGAGATAATTCTCGGCGAATCGCAATGCGGCACCGATGATGTTCTGGTCTTCGGCGCAGTAGCTCTTGCGCAGATTGAAATGGTCGGTGCCGAACGGGCTGCGTGCGATGACGCGCGCCTTCAGATCCTCGATGTCGCTGTCTTCAAGATGCTGGGCTGCTTCACCGCCGACAATCACGTCGCCCGCGATGATGGATCGCGCGTTGACGATGGCCTGCGCCACGTAATCCAGCCACTCATCCATGCGCTCGCGATGATGCCGTTCGCCCTGCTCAAGCACGCTGAAGAAGCCGGGAATGCTTTCGTAATCCTCGGGCAAGGTCTCCGGCGAGCAGTAGGTGTCCATGCAACCGCGCTGGCCGCAGTAGCATTCGCGGCCGCCCGGCACCAGCGTCATGTGTTCGATGGCGCCGTTGCACTGGTTCGGGCCTTGATACAGTTTGCCCCCCGCGATCACCGCGCCGCCCGGGCGTCGCTCCAGATAGACGCACACCGCATCGGTGAGCGTGGAGTCGAACCAGAGTTCGGCCATGGCTGAGGCATCGGAATCGTGGATCATCATGCACGGGTAATGGACCGATTGGCTGATGGTTTCGAGCGTGAGCCCAGTGTTGCCCATAATGGTGCCGAAGATGATGGTGGTGGCGTCGGGGGAGAGGATGCCTTGGATGGCGAACGAGACGCCGAGCACCTTGCCGTGCTTCTTTTCGACGTCGGCGGCGAAGTTGTTGATGATGCCGCCGATACGCTGGTAGTAAACGTTGGTGTTGCGGTAAGGCAGGGCATCGTTGCGTTTTTCGATGACGTTGCCGTACAGGTTAATCGCGCACAGGCGCAGTTCGTTGGACCGCATCACTACCCCGATGGCAGTGCGATGATCGGGATTGAACTCATAATTTTGCGCCTTGCGCCCGCCGGTGGAATCCTGCAGTTCGCCTTTGCGGATGAGTCCGTCATCTTCTAGTGCGTGCAGATTTTGGGTGATGGTGGGCAGGCTGAGGCCGAGCTCGCGTTCCAGTTCCTGCTTGGTGACATGGCTATGGCCATACAGATACTGGGTCATGGCACTGCGGTTGTGCGCTTTCACTGCAGTTGATGGCATTGCCTCATATTTGCCCCTTTGTGCGATGAGATATATGCAAGTATACTTTATGAAAGTGGCTTTCATGTGCCTCGACGCGGAGATTGTGAGACAAAAATCGTATATTTGTAGGCGATTTGGGTACTTTTTTAAACCAATTTTCTAGAAATGTGGAGAAAATGAGTACTTTTGGAAACTTGATTTAAAAAAAGTTGTCGGATTGCGTTGTTTGCAGGCATGTGATTTTCGGTAAAAAGTGAACAAAAAGTACCAAATCGCCGAATAAAGTGAGAATTTGTTCGATATTTCGCACAACTCTTAACAAAAACTGTTCAATATCGCACGTGAAACGCCGTCGATTTTGTGCGTGTGCATCGTGCCGAACCGTTCGGTATATTGTGGCTCAGGTCACATGTGCAATGTGACAACGCATCACCGGTCATTTTCGGTTACTGAGGCGGTATCCCGCTGATGCAACTGAGGTGACGAGGCGATGGCCCAGAACTTTGCCATATACCCCAAGAAGATCGAGGAGGACCCCAAGTGGCAGAAGCAAAGAAGAAGGTCGAAGCTACCAAGCCGACCCCAGAAGAGAAGCAGGCCGCAGCTGAGGCCGAGGTTGACGCGCTGGTTGCCCGCGCCAAGAAGGCTCTCGACGAATTCGAGAACCTCGACCAGAAGCAAGTTGATCGTATCGTCGCCAAGGCATCCATCGCCGCTCTGAACAAGCACCTCGTTCTCGCCAAGATGGCCGTCGACGAGACCGGCCGTGGTCTCGTGGAAGACAAGGCCACCAAGAACATCTTCGCCTGCGAGCACGTCACCAACTATCTGGCCGGCCAGAAGACCGTGGGCATCATCCGCGAAGACGATGTGATGGGTATCGATGAGGTCGCCGAGCCCGTCGGCGTGGTCGCCGGCGTCACCCCGGTCACCAACCCGACCTCCACCGCCATCTTCAAGTCCCTCATCGCCCTGAAGACCCGTTGCCCGATTGTCTTCGGCTTCCACCCCGGTGCGCAGAAGTGCTCCGTTGAAGCCGCTAAGATCGTGCGCGACGCCGCCATCGAAGCCGGTGCTCCTGAGAACTGTATCCAGTGGATTGAGCATCCGTCCATCGAGGCCACAGCGCCCTGATGAAGCATCCGGGCGTGGCCACGATCCTCGCCACCGGTGGTCCGGGCATGGTCAAGGCCGCTTACTCCTCCGGCAAGCCCGCCCTCGGAGTGGGTGCCGGCAACGCCCCGGCCTACGTTGACACCGATGTTGACATCGTGCGCGCCGCCAACGATCTGGTGCTCTCCAAGCACTTCGATTACGGCATGATTTGCGCCACCGAGCAGGCCATCATCGCCCACAAGGACGTCTACGACCAGCTCGTCAAGGAGCTCAAGGTCCGTAAGGCCTACTTCGTCAACGCTGAAGAGAAGGCCAAGCTGGAACAGTACATGTTCGGCTGCACTGCCGGTTCCGGCGTCAAGCCCGTGCTGAACTCCGCGGTGCCGGGCAAGTCCCCGCAGTTCATCGCCAAGGCTGCTGGCTTCGAGATTCCGGCCGACGCCACCATTCTGGCCGCCGAGTGCAAGGAAGTCTCCGATGACGAGCCGCTGACCCACGAGAAGCTCGCTCCGGTGCAGGCCGTGCTCAAGGCCGACAACAAGGAGCAGGCCTTCGAGATGTGCGAGAAGATGCTCAAGCTGGGTGCCGGCCACACCGCCGCCATCCACACCAACAACCAGGAGCTCGTGCGTGAGTACGGCGTCCGTATGCACGCCTGCCGCATCATCTGGAACCAGCCTTCCTCCTTGGCGGCATCGGCGACATCTACAACTCCATCGCCCCGTCGCTGACCCTGGCTGCGGCTCCTACGGCGCAACTCGGTGTCCGGCAACGTGCAGGCCGTGAATCTCGTTAATATCAAGCGCATTGCTCGGAGGAACAACAACATGCAGTGGTTCAAGATCCCGGCCAAGACCTACTTCGAGCCGAACGCCATCAAGTACCTGCGCGACATGTACGGCATCGAGAAGGCCGTCATCGTGTGCGATAAGGTCATGGAGCAGCTCGGCATTGTCGACAAGGTCATCGACCAGCTGCGCGCCCGCTCCAACCGTGTGACCTTCCGCATCATCGACTACGTCGAGCCGGAGCCCTCCGTCGAGACCGTCGAAAAGGGCGCGGAGATGATGCGCGAGGAGTTCGAGCCGGACACGATCATCGCGGTTGGCGGCGGCTCCCCGATGGATGCCTCCAAGATCATGTGGCTGCTCTACGAGCACCCGGAAATCGCCTTCTCCGACGTGCGCGAGAAGTTCTTCGATATCCGTAAGCGCGCCTTCAAGATCCCGCCGCTGGGCAAGAAGGCCAAGCTCGTGTGCATCCCGACCTCCTCCGGCACCGGTTCCGAGGTCACCCCGTTCGCCGTGATCACCGATCACAAGACCGGCTACAAGTACCCGATCACCGATTACGCGCTGACCCCGTCCGTGGCCATCGTGGACCCGGTGCTGGCTCGCACCCAGCCGCGCAAGCTGGCCTCCGACGCCGGCTTCGACGCCCTGACCCACTCGATGGAAGCC
>ENA-OQBT01000423-OQBT01000423.1-human-gut-metagenome-genome-assembly--contig:-NODE-423-length-26569-cov-5.893578_pt1 | contig 26569 bp, 36 predicted proteins | sample MGYA00242749_ERZ504557 | MGnify/ENA primary metagenome ERZ504557 (study PRJEB26092, sample SAMD00036243) | human gut metagenome | host: Homo sapiens | study: EMG produced TPA metagenomics assembly of... | reverse complement strand
CTTCGAAGGCTACGGGCCGGGGCAATATCTTGTCGACCCTTGCAAGCTTTTGCTGACGACGCCGGGTATCGATGCCGAATCGGGACAGTACGAGGATTTCGGCATCCATGCCAATATCTTGGCGACGTATCTGCGCGGCAACGGCGTCATTCCGGAAAAATGTGATTTGAACTCGATTCTCTTCCTACTGACACCGGCTGAAAATAAAAATAAGATGCGTCTCCTCGTGTCCCAGCTGGTCCGATTTGAACGCTTCGTCGATCACGATGTACCCATGCAGGAAGTCCTTCTCGGCGTGTACAACTCGCATCCGGACCGCTATGCAGGCTATACAATCCGCCAGCTTTGTCAGGAAATGCACGATTTCTATAAGGCGCGGAACGTCAAGGATTTGCAGAAGAAGCTTTTCCGCCGCCAATACTTCCCGGAATACGCCATGAATGCCCAGGAAGCGCAATACGCCTTTATCCGTGGCCAGGGCGAACTCGTGCCCCTCGATGAAATCGAAGGCCGCATCGCCCTCGAAGGGGCCCTGCCTTATCCGCCAGGCGTCCTCTGCGTCGTCCCGGGTGAACGCTGGTCCCATACGGCCGTCCAGTACTTCAAGCTTTGGAAGAAGGCCTCAATGAATTGCCAGGTTTCGCCTCGGAAATCCAGGGCGTCTACCTGGAAAAAGAAGACGACGGCCGCATCCACGCTTATGGGTATGTGCTGAAAGAATGAACTTTTTAGTGGCTAGTGGCTAGTTGTTAGGGGTTAGCGGATGGCTTTAAATTTAAAGGTCTTTTCTGCAAGCTACAGCCGCTGAACTGTAAACCATAAAATTAAAATATAGCCATTAAGGCATAAGAAGACCCGCCTCCAGGTTCCAACTTTAGGCGGGTCTTCTTATATCCAACTATCAAGGGGCTGACCGTTTACCGGATAGCACCTTTCTTGCTTTTATTATATATATTGTCTTGAAACGTCAACTAAACTACAATAATGTCTTTACGGCTTCGGCGATTTTTTTGGCGATGTATGGGTTATTCATGGTGTAGACGTGGATGCCGTCTACGCCGTTAGCCAGGAGATCGGCAATCTGGTCGACGGCGTAGGCGATGCCGATATCGCGCATGGATTCGGGAGTGTCACCGTATTTGGCAATGGCCCGCTGGAATTTGATGGGGAGCGTGGCGCCACACAGGGTGACCATGCGTTCGATTTGAGCTTTGTTAGTGACGGGCATGATGCCGGCTTCGATGGGAACATTGATACCTGCGATTTCACAACGTTCGAGAAAGCGGTAGAAAAGGGCGTTGTCGAAGAAGAGCTGGGAAATGAGCTCACTGGCGCCGGCATCGACTTTGGTCTTTAAATTGCGGATGTCGGCGGCCAGGGTCTTGGCTTCGGTATGGCCTTCGGGATAGCAGGCGCCGATGACGTTGAAGTCCGGTTCCTTTTCTTTGATGAAGGCTACGAGGTCGCTGGCGTGTTCAAAGGCATGGGCCCGTTCACGGCCCGGTACTTCATCGCCGCGCAGGGCCAGGATGTTTTCAATACCGGCTTCTTTCAGTTCTTTCAGGTTCTGAAGGGCTGCTTCTTCCGTAAGGTAGATGCAGGGCATGTGGGCCGCCGTTTCGCAGCCCAGCGCTTGATATGGGCTGCGACTTCGACGGTACGGTTGCCGCCAGTGCTCCGGCACCGCAGGTGACGCTGATGAAATCGGGATGAAGTTTGCTCAGTTCTGCTAAGGTCGGATAAACCGTTTCGACGGGAATGTCCCGTTTCGGCGGAAAGACTTCAAAAGAAAAGACCGTTTTTTTAGCAAAAAGCTCATTCGTATGCATGTATTGTTTCCCCCTTGATTTTACAGAATTCCGTGGACTGCATGATGAAAAGCAACCCCTCAGTCAGCTGCGCTGACAGCTCCCCTATTAGGGGAGCCTTCCAGACAATAATCATTGTAAACAAAAGGACCGCCGCGAGCGCGACAGCCCTTTTCGGATACTTTCATTATATGGGATAACGAAGTCAATGTCCAGCTGTTAGAAGCTCGGCAGGATAGCACCCTGATATTTGTCTTCGATGAATTTCTTGACTTCCGGAGACTGGAGGGCTTTGACGAGTTTCTGGATTTCCGGACGATTTTCATCGCCTTCACGGATGACGAGGACGTTGGCATACGGCGAATCCTTCGGTTCCAGGAAGAGAGCGTCTTTCAGCGGATTGAGGCCGGCTTCCATAGCGAAGTTGGTGTTGATCAAAGCGATGTCTACGTCATCGATGGAACGGGGAATCTGAGCGGCTTCGAGTTCGACGAACTGGAGATGCTTGTCGTTCTTTTCGACATCCTGTACGGTCGATGTGATGTTACCGCCGTCTTTCAAGCCGATGAGACCGGCACTCTGCAGGATGAGGAGGGCACGGCCGCCGTTGGTCGGGTCATTGGGGATGGCAACTTTGGCGCCGTCCGGCAGGTCTTTCAAATCCTTGATTTTGTGGGAATAAATGCCCATCGGTTCGACATGGATCTTGGCGATGGCTTTCAGTTTCGTGCCGTGTTCGCTGTTGAATTTGTCGAGATACGGCGAATGTTGGAAGAAGTTGGCATCCAGTTCTTTGTCGTTGAGGGCAGATTCGGTTTGACGTAATCCGTGAATTCGACGACTTTCAAGTCGACTCCTTCTTTGGCCAGGAGCGGCTTGATTTCGTTGAGGATTTCACCGTGTGGTACAGGCGTTGCGCCGACAGTGACCGTCGTGTTCTTGGAAGACGAGCCGCTGGAAGCGGAATCACTGCCACAGCCGGCAGCCAGGAAAGCAACGGCGAGCAAGGCCGAAGCGGCGAGAATGGAAAGTTTCTTGAGATTTTTCATGAAGATTCCTCCTAGTAATGTAGTATAGACTTTTCTGTTCCGTCATTATCCATAAAAAGACCTCTTTCCGAAAGAGAAAGAGGTTTGATGGCTGATTCTTTATCTCTCGGAATAATCCGCAGGAATTGGCACCGTCATCGTCGGTTGCCGGGTTTCATAGGGCCAGTCCCTCCACCACTCTGGATAAATGTCGTTCTAAAGTTGTCTTGATTCTTAGTTTATCATGGATAGGCTATTTGTCAAGGTCTATCTTAAGGGCATTGACAAAACTATATCAAAAGCGTAGTATTTAGACAACAATCTAAAGAGGGGGAATCAGTTATGATTCAATGGAAAAAGAAATTTTTACCGCTTGCCTTATTAGCCGTATTGGCTGTCGGCCTTGCCGGTTGCGGCGGTCAGGGGGATAATGGCCAGAGTGCCGGCAGCAGCGACAAGGAAATCAAGATCGGAGCCACAGCGGGTCCTCATGCTGAAGTCGTCGAAGCCGTGGCTAAGGAAGCAGAAAAACAGGGGATTCACATCAAAGTCGTCGAATTTTCCGACTACATTACGCCGGACAAGGCCCTGGCTGATGGAGATATTGACTTGGTCAGCTATCAGCACAAGCCATTCCTGGATAATTTCAATAAGCAGAATGGTACTGATTTAGTACCTATTGGCAACACAATCCTCATGCGCATGGGGATTTACAGCGATAAATATAAGAGTGTCGACGCTTTGCCCGACGGAGCTGTCATTGCTATCCCCAATGACCCGACTAACGGTGGCCGCGGCTTGGCGCTCCTTCAGCGCGCAGGGCTGCTGAAACTTAAAGAGGGCGTAGGATTCAAGGCTACGCCGGCTGATGTCGTCGATAATCCCAAGCATTTCCAGTTCAAAGAAATCGAAGCAGCCCAGCTTCCGCGCAGCCTCGGTGATGTCGATGCCGCTGTCATCACCATGAATTACGTCATGAGCGCCGGCCTCAATGTCAAAGAACAGGGCATCTTCCTGGAACCGAAAGACGAACCGCTGGCTGTCATGGTTCTGGCCGTCAAAGCTAAGGACAAGGACAATCCGACATACAAGAAGATTGCTGAAATCTTCCATTCCGATGCCGTCAAGAAATTCATTGCCGACAAGTACAACGGTACGATTGAACCGGCTGAATAAGCGGTGTAAGGCTTGACAATGAGCGCCTGACAAGTATATAATAAAGCAAAATCTAAATGGATTTGTCGATGAACGAAACGAGTATATCCGATGTGGCAGTTCCAGCGAGCCGATGGCAGTGGGAGTTCGGCACGGACCGGCGGATAGAATGGATTCGGGAGATGCGGCCTGAACGGTGACCAGTAGGGTGCGACGGTGTATTTCCACCGCTATCAAAGAAACGTGTATCGCTATGGGCCGTACATGTAGAGCTGGACTCACTGAGTCAATCTGGGTGGCACCGCGGAAGAAATCAAACCTTTCGTCCTGTATAGGGACGGAAGGTTTTTTTGTTGTCTTCAGACAGAAGGGGAGAGAAAGATGCTGGAAATGAAAGATGTCAGTTTCAACTACGGCAACGGCGTACCCGTATTGGAACACATAAATGTAAAAATCGGTGAGGGCGAATTTATCGGCCTCGGCGGCCGCAACGGCTGCGGCAAGACGACGGTGACGCGCCTGCTCATGGGATTGGAAAAGCCCGTATCCGGGAGATTCTCTATGACGGAAAGGTCATCAACGATGACGATGCGTCGGTACGCAGCCATTTCATAGGCTACGTCTTCCAGCGGCCAGAACGGCAGATGTTCCGGCCGACGGTGCGCGAAGAAGTGGCCTACGGGCCGCAGCAGCTGGGCATGAGCCGCGATGAAATCCGCCAGGCCGTCGACGAAGCCTTAGCTGCGACGGAACTGACGGAACTTTCGGAAGCCTATCCGCCCAACTTGAACCGCGGTGAAAAGCAGCGCGTTGCCATCGCTTCGGCCATTGCCATGCATACGAAATACATCGTCCTCGACGAACCGACGAGCGGTCAGGACAGTGAAGACAAGGACCAGCTCATGGCCTTGCTGACGGATCTCAATAAAAAGGGCATGACTATCCTCATTATCAGCCATGATATGGATATCTTCGCCGAATACTGCCAGCGCGTCCTGATTATCGGCAACCATACCAAGGCTTTCGATGGGACGCCGCAGGAATTGTTCACGCAGCGCGACGATTTATATGACTTGGGATTGAGCCGGCCCGACGCCGTTACCTTGTCTCTGGCGATCCCGGATTTTCCTTACTGTAAGTCGATGAAAGAATTTACAGCAGCCATGCTGGAACGGATGGGAGGTACCCGCAAATGATGAAGAACCTGGTTCCTGTTACGAAATTGATCGGCACCTTCGCCTTTTCTTTCTGGGCCCTGGTCATGCATACGACCTTGCCTTAGTGATTTTAGTCATTATCGAACTCATTCTCTTAGGCTTATGCGGCAGCTTGGCGCGCAATATCAAGGCCGTCTTCAGCCTGGCCGTCTTTGCCGTTTTCCTGGCTGTCGTCCAGCTCTTGGGTGGCGGGTCTTTGGAATCGGCTTATGTGACGGGCCTGCGCATGCTGGCCATGACGATTGTCTTCATCATCTTGCTGACGACGACGCGCCTGCAGGATTTGACGGCGGCCCTGGTCAAGCAGATCAAAATCCCTTATGAATACGCCTTCATGTTCACGCGGCCCTGCGCTTCGTGCCGGATTCATCGCTGAAAGCAAGGCCGTCCAGGAAGCTCAGGCCTGCCGGGGTTTGTCGACGAAGGGCAATGTCTTTAAGAAAGTCATCAATTATATGAGCGTCGTCCAGCCGCTGATGCTCAAATCGTTAGGCCGGTCGGAAACGATGGCCCTCAGCCTGGAACTGCGCGGCTTCGGCAGCAATGAACACAGCTTCATGAGCAATGTCCGTCCGAAAGGCCGGGATTATGTGGGCATCGTCATCATGCTGGCTTTGAGCTGCTTTGTCGTCTACTTGCGCTTGCAAGGTTTGGTTTAGGAGGGGAACACGATGAAAACTGTGGCAGATATTTCCAAATTAGAATTCCATCATCGTCAAGGCGGCCAGTTCCGCTGGATCACCATTACGACGCTCATGCTGGCCATCGGCACGATCTTGCACCTCGTCTCACCGAGTGTCGGCGGTGTCACGCCGAACTGGACCATTGCGACCTATTGCGTCGCCATTTGCCTGACCAAGCCGAGTTATAAGCAGGCTCTGGGCATCGGCTGGTCGCTGCTTTAGTCAACGTCCTGACCTCGAAGTCGGGCTTTCCTTACGGCAACCTCATCAGTGAACCGCTCGGCGCCCTGACCTGTACGTTCATCGTCAAGAACCTGTCATTCATCAAGTTCAAAGGACATTCGTGCCTGCCCGTCCTGACCGGTTTTGCAGCGACCTGCATGAGCGGCGGCGCTTTCGTCACGATACTGAAGTTCGTCATGAATTTGCCGACGGTCGTCTATATTACGGCCATGCTGCCCCTGGTCGTCGTCATCGGTGCTCTGAATGCTGTTGTTACACCGCTCATGTATTTCCCGGCCCTGCGCCTCTTCGTTTCCCGGGGCATCCTCGATTCCCTGGAAGAACAGGAAGTCACGTCGGACCACAGCATGTATGATTTGAAGCCGACCCAGGATGGCCTCATTTCCATGGAACATTTGTCGTACATCTATAATAAGCAGAAGACACCCGTCCTGGATGATGTCACCATGACCGTAAATAAAGGTGACTTCCTGGTCATTACCGGTGAAAGCGGCAGCGGCAAGAGCTCCCTGTGCATGGCCATGACCGGTGCTATTCCGCATTATTTCGGCGGCGTCATGAAAGGGATGGTCTATGTCGACGGCCAGGCGACGACACAGACGACCATTTCCCAGTTGGCGACCCGCGTCGGCGCCATGCTCGATGACTACGACAGCCAGCTTGTTGCCATGACCGTCGAAGAAGAAATCGCCTTCAGCCTGGAAAATCAGGGCGTTGCGCCGGATAAAATCGGTCAGGCCATTACGGAAGCCCTGGAAAAGGTCAACATGACGCCGTACCGCCACCGTCAGGTCACGAAACTGTCTGGCGGTCAGCGCCAGCGTCTGGTCATCGCCGACGTCCTGGCGACTAATCCGGATATCCTCGTCTTCGACGAACCGACGTCGGCCCTGGACCCGGAAGGAACCCATGAATTCTATGAATTGATTCACGATTTGAACGTCAAATACGGCCATACCATCGTCGTCATCGAACATACGCTGGAAGCGGCCCTGCCCTATGCCAACCGGCTGGTCCTCATCGACCACGGCCACATCCTCAGCGATGCCGATGTGGAAACGACGCTGCGCTATATGTATGACCATAATATTTATACCAGTGCCATCCCGAAAATCTTCGCCTGCCAGATGGACCTGGAAAAAGCCGGCTGCCATTTCGATGCCCCGTGGCTGTCGACGGACGCTGCCGTTTCGGCCGTCCAGAAAGCGGTCCAGGCATGAAGCTCTTGTGCCTGGCGACAGCCTGACCTATGGCTTCGATGTCCGGCCGGACCAGAGCTGGACAGCCTTGGTCTCGGCCAAAAGCCATATCCATATCGACAATGAAGGCCAGTGCGGCGATACGACGATGGGCATGGTCTATCGCTCCATCAGTTCGACCTCGGCCGTTACGATGCTTTCTTTATCATGGGCGGTTCCAATGACATCCTCCTCGATGGGGACTTAGCGGAAATCTGCCAGAATATACGGAACATCGTCACGACGTTCAAGGCCCAGGGAAAACCGGTATATCTGGGCATCACGCCGCTGACTACGATGGAGAGTGCCATGTACGGTTGGCAGAACGCCAGAGACGTAGAAAAACACAATGACCAACTGCGTCAGTATCGGCAATGGCTCCTTTCGTATGGCAAAGAAACGGGCTGTCATATCATTGACTTCTATGAAGCCCTGTTCAATGCCAAACGGCGGACTGGCCGCAACCTCTACGCCGACGGCGTCCATCCCAATGCCGAAGGCTACGCCGTCCTGGCCCGGGAAGTACTGAAAGTGATGGGGGTTAGTGGCTCGTGATTCGTGGCTAGTGGCTCGTAGCTCGTGGCTCGTAGCTCGTAGGGGCCGCCCAAAGGGCGGCCCGCCTGATTCACTAAAAAAGCACTGTCTTTATGACAGTGCTTTTTATGAACTATAGGGGCGCGCACGTGGCGCTCCTACAATGTGGGCTACGAACCACCAGCCACTAGCCACTAGCCACTAGCCACTGATTTACGGGATTCCCACAACGGGCCGCCCTTTGGGACGGCCCCTACAGCGACATCACAGATGTCGTTAATGCCCGGCTGTAGGCTGGACAGTAGCTTTTGCATCGAGGAGGACATCTTTTTTTGCGGCGCCATTGACTTTATATTTCAAGGTCAGGACCAGGACACCGGCACAGAACATGAAAGCCGCCATGAGGTAGTAGCCCATGTCGAAGCTGCCCGTTTCAGCCTGGACCCAGGCCATCATGTTCGGTCCGAACATGCCGCCCAGGTTGCCGCAGGAGTTGATGAGGGCGATGGAGCCGGCAGCGGCCGGGCCGGAAAGGAAGGTCGTCGGGATGGTCCACCATACGCCCATGGAAGCATGGATGCCGATAGCCGACAAGCAGATGAGGAACAGGGCGACGCCCATGTTGTGAGCGAACGGCGACAAGCCGAGGCCGATAGCACCGACGGTGAGGGCGCCGAAGACATGCCATACTTTATCACCTGTAACTGTAGCCGTATGGCCGATGACCAGCTGGACGACGAGGGCTGCCATCATGGGGATAGCGATAGCTCCGCCGATGAGCGACGTGGACCAGCCGGAGAGGTTCTTGAGGACGGTCGGCATCCAGAAGTAGAAGCCCCAGAAACCGACGACCCAGAGGAAGTAGATGAGGCAGAGTTTCAAGACTTTCGTATCGGTAAAGGCTTGGAAGACCGTGTATTTTTTGACGCTTTGCATCTTAGCCTGTTCTTCCTGGTACATAGTGGTCAAGTATTCTTTTTCAGCATCCGTCAGCCAGCTGGCCTGGTCGGGACGGTCTTTAACGGCAAAGAAGAAATAGAAGGCAAAGCAGAGGGCCGGGATGGATTCCAGGATGAACAGTTCCTGCCAGCCCAAGAGGCCGAAGAAGGAATGTTCCAGGAGAACGCCGGCAATCGGTGCGCCGATGATGGTCGAAAGGAGCAGTGACGTCAACATGAGTGACGTAGCCCGAGCCCGTTCAGAGGCTGTGAACCAGCGGGGGAACAGGAGGGAGTAGATGACCGGGTAGAGGCTGGCTTCCGATGCGCCTAACAGGAAGCGGCACAGGTAGAACTGCCATTCCGTCGTGACGAAGGCCATGCACAGACTGACGGCGCCCCAAGTGAACATGATGCGGGAAATCCATTTCGATGCCGAAAATTTAGCAGCGAACAAGGAACCTGGGATTTCCAGGAGCAAGTAGCCGATGAAGAAGATGCCGGCGCCGAAGCCATATACTTCCGGCGATAACCAGGGCAGGGTTTGAGTCATCGTCAGTTTAGCGTAGGAAATATTGACGCGGTCGATGCAGGCTATAATCGAGACGAGAAAGACCGGTAAAATGATGCGAAGATCTCTCCGTCGTTTTAGACTGTCAAAATTGATGTTTTCCATGATGAATTCCTCCTATTGTGAGTCATATAGTCATAAGATAAACATGAAATAAAAAAAACTCCCGTCCACAAGGACGGAAGTTCATATCCGCGGTACCACCCAATATTCCTCGCAAAAAAAAGCAAGGCACTTTTCAACGTACTATCATACGCGTTTCCTGTAACGTGGATCAGACGGTGCAGTTTACTTGTTTCAACTGCAATTCTCAGAGATGATTTTCCATTTTCCTTCCACCGCCGGCTTTCACCATACCCGGCTCGCTGTGCGCTTCCGCAAAAATGTACTCTTTCTCGTCATCGAATGTCAAAATATAAAATCGATGTTTAACTTACGGTCCCTATCATAGCCCTTGGGAATTGATTTGTCAAGCTTTTTGTCGTAAAAAGAATTATCCCTTGAAGGTTTCTGCTGTTATTCCTGTTGCTTTTTTTTTAGGTTTGCCGTGGGTCGTTTGCCGTTTGCCGTAGAAGAAAGGAGATTCGACAAACGAACCACGAACTACGAACAACGAAAAGGCCTGCCGCTAAAAGCGACAGGCCTTTTTTATTTGGTGGAGATGAGGAGAGTCGAACTCCTGTCCGTAAATGCCGCCCCATGAACTTCTCCGAGCGCAGACCTTGTTAGGATCTTAAACCGTTTTCGTACAAGGACAAACTAGACGATTCCAGCCTGTGAGTTTCCCGACACGACTACCAGGCAGAGCCATGTGGTATCCCGCTAAGTGACGTCTGCGAGCTGCCCGCAGGATTAGCAGCAGGAGACGTTAGCCGCACTTAGGCAGCTAAAGCAAAATTGTTTTCTTTTGCGTTTAATTTAAAAGGTTCACCGATTTACGGGCAGATGAAACCCCGGCTCGCTATTCATGATACAACCATCCACGTCGAAACCTTTACATCCCCATGGATAGAATCTCCCTTTACAGGGATTCAAAATAAGTATAGCACATATTTTACCGTTTGCCAATGAAGTTTATGGTATAATATGCGTAGGGGCCGCCCAAAGGGCGGCCCGCAGTTCGCAGTTCGCCGGTCGTGGTGATTTATGGTTTACAAGCAACCTCTCCGGCCCTTCAGGCCACCTCTCCTAGCAGGAGAGGCTTAACTATACGAAAGGATGTCTTCATTTTGTTATTATATATCATTAAATGGCTTTATACCTGGATCCTGCCGATGGGTGGCATTGTCCTGGCTTTGATTCTCTTATTGTGTTATATGTTCCGCAAGCACAGCACCGGCCGCTGGGCGCTGGCTGTCGTTACGGCTGTCTTTTATCTTTTGTCCATCGAGCCCGTATCGAACGGCTCATCCATCCCTTGGAAACGGCTTATGACCAGCCGCAGGGGACGGCTGTCGCTGGCGATGTCATCGTCCTTCTCGGCGGCGGATCCCGGGCCGGCGTCCCCGATTTCGACGGTACCGGCCAGGTCGGTAGCGCCGCAGCCAACCGTTTCCTCATGGCCTTGCGCCTGCAAAAGGCTAAGGATCTGCCCATCCTCTTATCGGGCGGGACCATCCTCGAAGGCGACGCCAATGAATCGGAAATCGAAAAGCGGATGCTCCTCTCCCTGGGCGTGCCGGAAAATAAGATCTTCATGGACGACAAGAGCCGCAACACGGCAGAAAATGCCGCTTTTTCCAAGCAAATCTGCGAGCACCAGGGCTGGACGAAGCCCATCCTGGTCACCAGTGCCTTCCACATGCCCCGGTCTGTCCGCTTCTTTGCGCGTGAAGGCCTCGATGTGACGCCGTATCCCTGTGATTACCATACGAGCGCTGTGACGAACTGGTCCGGGTACTCCGTCGTACCCCAGTCTTTTTACTTATTTAACTCCTGTCTGGCCATCAAAGAATACGTCGGCATCGCCGCCGCTTCTTTGCGGATGCAATAAATTGGGACATAAAACGTCCATGGTATTGCAAAATCGTACCCGATGTGGCATACTTACAGTGTAAGTAGTAAGGCCCTCAAGTTCTTAGAATTATGTAAAAAGGTTATTTTGTTTTCAAAAGGAGTGTATCGACAATGATTAAAGTTGGTATTAATGGTTTCGGTCGTATTGGTCGTTTTGTTTTCCGCGCTGCACAGACTCGTGATGACATCGAAATCGTAGGCATCAACGACCTTTGCCCGGTTGACTACATGGCATACATGCTCAAATACGACACCATGCACGGCCAGTTCGACGGCACGATCGAAGCTGACGTCGAAAACAGCCAGCTCATCGTTAACGGCAAAAAAATCCGCGTAACGGCTGAAAAAGATCCGGCAAACCTCAAATGGGATGAAGTCGGCGCTGAATATGTCGTTGAATCGACAGGCCGTTTCCTCACCATGGACCTCGCTGAAAAACACCTCGCAGCTGGTGCAAAATACGTTGTACTCTCCGCTCCTTCCAAACAGGGTGCTGACGGCCGTCAGGCAGACATGTTCGTTTGCGGCGTCAATACCGATACATACAAAGGCCAGAAAATCGTTTCCAACGCATCTTGCACGACGAACTGCCTCGCTCCGATTGCTAAGGTCCTCAACGATGCTTTCGGCATTAAAGAAGGCCTCATGACGACGGTTCACTCCACGACGGCTACGCAGAAAACCGTTGACGGCCCGTCCATGAAAGACTGGCGCGGTGGCCGTGCAGCTGCTGGCAACATCATTCCGTCCACGACGGGTGCTGCAAAAGCTGTCGGCAAAGTCATTCCGGAATTGAACGGCAAATTGACCGGCATGTCCATGCGTGTACCGACCCTCGACGTTTCCGTTGTCGACCTCACGGTCAACCTCGCTAAACCGGCTACGTATGATGAAATCTGCGCAGCTATGAAGAAAGCTTCTGAAGGCGAACTCAAAGGCATCCTCGGCTACACTGACGAAGCTGTCGTTTCCTCCGACTTCCTCGGCTGCCCGCTCACGTCTATCTTCGACGCTAAAGCTGGTATCGCTTTGACGGACACCTTCGTAAAAGTCGTTTCCTGGTACGACAACGAAATCGGCTACTCCAACAAAGTCCTCAACCTCATTGCTGTCATGAACGATTACAACAGCAAACACTAATTTGTAGCGACGCATTTCCCAACGGGTAAACAGCCTCCCGTTACAAATCAGATTGAACCCTAAAGGGGCCGTCGCATGGCGGCCCCTTTTTATTACTCATCGATTACAAAAGGAGTCAAAAACTGTAATGACGAAAAAGAAACCTGTAATGCTGGTCATCATGGATGGTTTTGGCTGCAGCCATATCGAAAAAGATAACGCCGTAGCCCAGGCAGACCTCAAGGTCTTGCCGAAACTTTGGAAAGAATATCCTCATTCGTATCTCGGCGCATCGGGCGAAGACGTCGGTCTGCCTGACGGCCAGATTGGCAACTCTGAAGTGGGCCATCTTAATATCGGTGCGGGACGTATTGTGTACCAGGCGCTGACAAAAATCACCAAGGACATCAAAGACGGCGCTTTCTTCCAGAAACCGGCTCTCGTCGGTGCTATGGAAAACGTCAAGGAAAAGGATTCGGCCCTCCATCTGCTGGGCCTCGTCTCTCCTGGCGGCGTCCACAGCAGCGAACAGCATCTCTATGGTCTTTTGGAAATGGCCAAGCGCAATGGCTTGAAAAAAGTCTACATCCACGCCTTCCTCGACGCCGCGACGTACTGCCCCGCAGCGCCGGCGAATACCTCAAGGAACTGGAAGATAAGTGCGTTGAACTCGGCGTCGGCGAAATCGCTACCATCAGCGGCCGTTATTATGCCATGGACCGCGATAAACGCTGGGAACGCGTTGAAAAGGCTTATGATGCCGTCGCCCTCGGTGAAGGACCGCAGGAACCGGATGCTCAGACCTGCCTGGAACATTCCTATGCGGCTGACATTTCCGACGAATTCGTCATTCCCACTGTCATCCATAAACATCCCGTCCAGGATGGCGACAGCATCGTCTTCTTCAACTTCCGCCCTGACCGGGCCCGTCAGTTGACGACGGCTTTCGTCGTTCCCGATTTCGACGGCTTCCCGCGTCCGAAGAAGCTGGATACGTACTTTGCGACCATGACCCGTTATGAAGATGACCTTCCGGTACACGTCGTCTACGATAAGGAACGGATTCCGGATACTTTAGGCGAAGTCCTGTCTAAGGCCGCAAGACGCAGCTGCGCATTGCCGAAACGGAAAAATACGCTCACGTCACGTATTTCTTCAATGGCGGCGAAGAAGAACCGAATCCCGGTGAAGACCGCATCCTCGTACCGTCGCCGAAAGTTGCGACGTATGACTTGCAGCCGGAAATGAACGCGCCCATTGTCACGGAAAAAGTCATCGAACAGATCAAGGCCGATAAATATGATATGATCATGCTCAATTTCGCCAACGCCGATATGGTCGGCCATACAGGCGTTTTTGAAGCGGCTGTCAAAGCTGTCGAAACGGTCGACACCTGCGTCGGCAAAATCGTTGAAGCCTTGAAACCCGTCCAGGGCCAGCTCCTGATCATCGCCGACCATGGCAATGCGGAACAGATGGCCGATCCCGATACGGGCTGCCTTACACGCTCATACGACGAACCATGTACCGTGCATCCTGGTCAGTGAAGAACATAAAGGGGATCACCTGCACGACGGCATCCTGGCCGACGTCGCCCCGACCATGCTGACTTTGGCCGGTATGGACATTCCTGCCGATATGACCGGCAAATGCCTGCTGGACCAGTGATTATACTCTGTTGTTCTATCGCATCGTGAAGGGAGAGAGTAAGATGGAACAAGATACATTGAGTATCTTTCAAAAAATAGCTCCCGATGTCATGGGGACAATCAAAGAACGCTATCTGTTGCTGCGGCATATCGCCGACGCCGAGCCCGTCGGCCGGCGGACCCTGGCAGGTCTTTCGGGCCTGTCGGAACGCGTCGTCCGGTCTCACGTCGACGTCTTGCGGCGCAGCGGCATCGTGCGCTTTACGACGCTGGGCATCGCCATGGAACCGGAAGCAAGCGGCTCATGCCGGATCTCCTGGAGTGTTTCCTGCGCCTGAATAATTTGGACGACATGCAGCGCCAGATCCGCCAGAAGCTGGGCCTGAAAAATGTCTATATCGTCCCCGGTGACAGCGATAACGATAAGACCGCCAAGGAAGAACTGGGCCGCCGAGGTGCCGCTGCTCCTGAACGACCTTTTCGGCAGCGTAGATACGGTCGCTATCAGCGGCGGGTCGACGATGGCTGAAGTGGCCCGCATGCTTCCGGAATGTCTGGCCAACGTGACTATCTTGCCGGCCCGCGGAAGCATGGGCAACCATGTCGAAGTCCAGGCCAACTACATCGCCGCCAACATCGCGGCCAAGACCCACAGTTCGTACCGCATGATCCATATCCCGGAAGGCCTCAGTGATTCGGCGCTGCAGATGATGCTCCAAGCCGACCGCCAGACCCAGGAAAATGTGGCCATGACGGCCCGGGCCCAGGTCGTCATCTTCGGCATCGGCCGGGCGGACCGCATGGCCCGCAAGCGGGGCATGACGACGCTCCAGCGCGATGCCCTGCACAGCCTCGGCGCCTGTGGCGAATCGCTGGGCTGCTATTGCGGCCTCGATGGCAAGATTTTATATGGTACGAATAATGTAGGGATTTCATTGCGAGAAATCAAATTTCATCCGCACGTCATCGCCGTAGCCGGTGGCGCCAGCAAGGCGGAAGCCATTGTTAGCGTCATGCGTGCCTGCCATACGGGTACGCTGGTCACGGACGAAGGCGCGGCTGAAAAAATAATACAACTGCTTTAATTGGAGGAGGAACCTTTCATGAAAAAAACGATTACTGATGTAAATGTCGAAAACAAACGCGTCTTTGTCCGCGCTGACTTCAACGTCCCCCTTGATGAAAACTGCAACATTACAGACGATACGCGTATCCAGAAGACGCTGCCGACCATTAAATACTTGCTCGACCATAAAGCAGCCGTCATCCTGGCCAGCCATCTCGGCCGCCCGAAGGGACAGGTCGTCGAAAAGTATTCGTTGAAACCCGTTGCCAAACGCTTGTCGGAACTCCTCGGCCTTGATGTCAAATTCGCTCCGGATTGCGTCGGTGCAGAAACGAAAGCCATGCTGACGCCCTCAAACCTGGTGAAGTCCTGCTCCTGGAAAATCTCCGTTTCCATAAAGAAGAAGAAAAAAACGGCGAAGATTTCGCCCGCCAGCTCGCTTCTCTGGCTGAAGTCGGCATCAACGACGCTTTCGGCTGCTGCCACCGCGCTCATGCTTCGGTCGCAGGCATTACGAAATTCCTGCCCATGGCAGCCGGCTTCCTGCTGGAAAAAGAAATCCGCTTCATCGGCGGGGCTGTCGACAACCCGGCTCATCCTTTCGCAGCCATCATCGGCGGGGCTAAAGTTTCCGACAAGATCGAAGTCATTTCCAACCTCCTGCCCAAAGTCGACCTCATGATCATCGGCGGCGGCATGGCCAATACCTTCCTGCTGCCCAGGGCTATGGCATCGGCAAATCCCTGGTCGAAGCCGACAAAATCGATTTGGCCAAACAGCTCATCAACCAGGCTAAAGAACGGGGAACGAAACTGCTCCTGCCGGTTGATGTCACGGTTGCTGCTGAATTTAAGAACGACGCCGATCACAAAGTCGTTTCCGTCGATGCTGTCCCGGCTGACTGGATGATCCTCGACGTCGGCACGAAGACGCAGGAACTCTTCGCTAAAGAACTGGCCCCGATGAAACTCATCGTCTGGAACGGGCCGATGGGCGTATTTGAAATGGAAAACTATGCTAAAGGCACAGAAGCTGTCGCTAAAGCTGTCGCTGATTCCGAAGCTGTTTCCATCGTCGGCGGCGGTGACTCCGTTTCGGCTGTCAATAAGACCGGCCTGGCCGACAAGATCAGCCACATCTCCACGGGCGGCGGCGCTTCCCTGGAATATCTCGAAGGCAAACAGCTCCCGGGTGTCGTATCCCTGAGCGATAAATAATCATTCACCTTTAAAGGAGGAAACTCATTATGCGTAAAACCATCATTGCCGGCAACTGGAAAATGAACCACCTCGGTGCCGACGCTAAAGAAACCATCCAGGGCCTCGTCGCCAAAGTTCCGCAGGACGTAAAACCGGAAGTCATCATCGCTCCGGTCTTCCCGTACCTTCCCATGGCCGTAGAAATGACCAAAGGCACGCCGATCCACGTCGCTGCTCAGAATATGCACTGGGAAGAAAAAGGCGCTTTCACCGGTGAAGTTTCGCCGGCCATGCTCGTCGACATCGGCGTCACCCATGTCATCCTCGGTCATTCCGAACGCCGTACCTACTTCAATGAAACGGACGAAACGGTCAATAAGAAGACCAAAGCTGCACTGGCCCATAACCTGACACCGATTGTCTGCTGCGGCGAAACGCTGGAACAGCGTGAACAGGGCATCATGCAGTCTTGGATCGAAGGCCAGATCGAAAAAGCCCTGGAAGGCCTGACGGCAGAAGACGTCAAGAAAGTCGTCATCGCCTATGAACCGATTTGGGCTATCGGCACGGGCAAGACGGCCAGTGCTGCTCAGGCTGAAGAAGTCTGCGCCATCATCCGCAAGAAACTGGCTGCCCTCTATGATGCTGCTACGGCTGAAGACGTTTCCATCCTCTACGGCGGCAGCGTCAAAGGCGGCAACGTCGCTGAACTCACAGGCTCTGCCGACATCGACGGCGGTCTCGTAGGCGGTGCCAGCCTCAAAGCCGACGACTTCCTCGCCATCATCAATAACGCTGTTGTGAAATAGCTAGTGGCTAGTAGGGGTCGCCACGTGGGCGCCCCTACAGAAAAGGCGCTGTCTTCATGCGACAGCGCCTTTTGCTATATCTCCCTACATTTGTTACAATAAAGTCAATGAGAGGGAGGAGGAATTCGATGAAATATATTTTATATGTCCTTTCTTTTTTCTGCCTGCTCATCGGTGGCGGTGCCTGGTTCTTCTACAATCATCCTGTCGGTGTCATCGGAGTTATCCTGTCGTTGTACATCCTGTATCGGCTGGAACGGCAGCCTCATGTCCTTTCTTTGAAGTGGCCTGGCAGCAAAGGCAAGGGGGCCAGCCGCGACCAGGCCGCTTTTGAAAAGGCTGTCAGCGATTTCAACCGCATGGAAGCGGAACGCAGGGGATTGACCGACTCGGATTTGTGCCGGACTGTCGCCAATATGCAGCATATTGCCCGTAACTTCCTCTACTATTTACAACAGTATCCCGAACGGATTGGCCTGGCAGAACACTTCATCGATTACTATCAGGACCGGGCCGTCTACATGGTCCATAAATATAAGAAATTGGCAGCGACAGGGGTCAAGACAGATAAAGTGGTCAATACGCAGAACAAGCTCAAGACCTTGATCAGCCAGCTCGACCAGGCTTATGAAGAACAGTTTACCCAGGTCATGGAAGCCGAATTAGTAACCATCGACGGGGAAACGACGGTCATGGCCCAGAACCTGTCTGACCAGGGCTTGTACGACCCAAAAGCAGCTGTACGGAGAAAGAAGCCGTCGTCCTTGAAAGGTTCCCTGGCTCAGTGGAAGCAGAAAGCCGTCGACCGCTTCGATGCCTATACGGATGGGACTTTTTCGTCAATTACACCGGAACTGCGCCATAAAATCAACGAAGAACGGCTGATTACAGCGGTCCTGGCCTTCTTCCTGGGTTCCTTCGGCATCCATTACTTCTATTTAAAACGCCCCGTCCGCGGTGTCATCTACGCCCTGTTCTGCTGGACCCTCATCCCAGGATTCCTGGGCCTGCGCGAAGGTATCCGCTACTTCAGCATGACGACCGACGAATTTTACTACGCCAATTATTTGCATAAATATGGAGCTTAGAACAGATTACTTATGCTCATTAATTGTGCGCCTTCCCTTTGGGCGCGTTCTATGACGGGCTGGGTGTATCCGCCTTTACTGAAGAAAATCAGGTGTTTTTTTGTTACTTTTGGGAAGGCGGCTGTAGCTTGGACTAAATCATCATACTCTTCCATGGGCATAGGACGGTTCCGGTATTTACATTCGCAGAAGATTCCTTCTGTCTCTGTCTTATCGAGTGCGAGAATGTCGATATCATCCTGCTGTTTCAATAGGGGATTGGTGCCCCACCACTTGCCGATGACAGCAGGGATGAAGGGAAGAGTATGGGCCTTGGCCCGGCGCCAGAGGTATTCGGTGCAGATTTCTTCAAAGACAGGTCCCATATAGTCGGAAATGCCGTCCATGATTTCTTGGGCAGCTTTTTCTTCGCCTAAGAGGAAGTAATAATTTTTTTGTGAGAACGTATAGCGGTACCAAAAACGGTAGTAATGATCTGCAATCACGTAAATGCCTTTTTTACTCGTTTTAGGCTGGCCACAGGGGATGATTTTTTTTACCAGGCGGATGTTCTGTAATACTTGCAGATATTTCGTGCATTTGCTCCGGTCTTCGTGAATGCGGTCGGAGATGGTGGAAATCCTATTGGCTCCATTGGCGATAGCCTCGAGTATACTATTATAAATACCTGGTTCACGCAGTTCCATGCGCAAAAGGAGCTGCGGTTCGTCGTGAAGATAGGCATTTTCAGATAAAATGTGTTCGGCGATATTTCCGGTAATGTCTTGATATGGATTAAATGCCTTTAAATAGCGAGGGATTCCGCCGAGGATGCCATAGGCCAATAATTTTTCTTCTTGTGAATAATTCGGGAAAAACTCAGCACTTTCCAGATAATCAAAAGGCTTTACTTCTAGATGTGCAGTAATCCGCCCATATAAAGGGCTTTTGTATCCCATGACTTCGTTAATCATAAAGCTGACACTGGAGCCACAGAGGATGAGAAAGATGTTTTTATTTTGCCAGCTGTGGTCGATAGCATGCTGGAAAATACTTTTTATCGAAGGATTTTGGGAGGCTAAAAAGGGAAATTCGTCAATGATGAGGACTGTTCGTTTATCGTTGCGGCTTTGTTTTTCGATAAAAGCCAAGGCTTTTTCCCAATTCGGGAAAGGTGCTAAATAATCACCGGTATAATGTTCCTGAACAGTTTGAGAAAAATCTTCCAAATTTAGGACGTCGTTCTTTTCCTGGGCCGGGAAAAAGATACAATCATGAGATTGAGCAAATTTTTGCAAAATCGTCGTCTTTCCCACACGGCGGCGGCCATACATGATTAAAAATTGAAAAGAAGGAGAACTATATAATTTTTCTAAAAGCGCTAATTCCTGTTTTCTGCCAATCATGAGAAAAACCTCCATAAATAAAGTGAAACACGAGTATAATACTCATAAGTATTATACTCGTGTTTCACTTTATTTGCAATTATATAGGTTAATCGAATTTTCGAGGTATAATGAATTCATCGCGTAACTCCTTTGAGATGGTGTGTTGTAGCAGATTCATTATACTTTAAAGTGTGGTTACGCGATATTTATTTGTTCAAAAAGTTGTAAACTGCTGTAAGAATCATAAAAACAAATAATTGACCTATATAAGAAGGGCTTGTCACATCAGAAAAGAATAAGTGACAAGCCTTCTTATATAGAGAATTTGAGAGAGAAAGCGTATTTAGATTTCTACGTTGAAGTGTTTGAGAATCATTTTTTCGGCTTCGGCGTTCCACAATCCTTTGTGGGCTTTGCAGCATTTGTCCAGTTCCAGGAAGAACGGGTCTTTTTCGCCGAGTTTGGCAAAGTCTTCGATGGCGGTCATGGGCATATCGAACTGGGTATAAGCCAGTTTTTTGCCACCCGGGATTTTCGGCAGGTTGAGGGTCGTTTCAGCGATGCTGTCGATGCCGCCGACGTGGGTGATCATGACAGCCGGGTCGATGATGCCTTTGGCAGCCAGGGTGTTGGCTTCGATGAGGTCATCGTTGTTGCCGCCTGTCGTGCCATGATGTGGGTGCTGGTGTAATGGCAGTCATAGAGGTTGATGTCAGCGCTGAAGTTTTTGTCCGTCGGTCCGGAGAAGAAGTTCATGCAGCCGTCGAAGGCCAGGAGTTTATTGCCCAATTCGGCGACGGCACGGATCGGTGTGTAGACGAAGACGTCGTCATAGCCGTGGCCATCGGTGATTTTCATTAAGTCGTCATAAGCCGTATCCATGTTGGACGTGTTGACGTAGATGAGTTCGACACCGTGCTGGGCTGCGTATTCCGGCGAGACGACTTCTTTAGCCCGGGCGATGCGGGCGTCGTTGATGTCGGTGACGACGATGCGCTTCGGTTTGTTTTCAAAGTTGATGCCGTAGCTGATGGCGCCCAGGCCCATGGGGCCGCAGCGCCGAGGATGATGATGTTGCCGCCTTCTTTGGTGCCCATGGCGTGGTTGTAATTATGTTTGTTCGTGTGGTAGTTGGCGTGGTAGCGCCGATGATGCAGCTCATAGGTTCACCCAGGGAGGCTTCGAAGAAACTTTCGCCGTCATAGGGCATGAGGGCGCCCAGTTCCATGACTTCATGCGGGAAGATGCAGTACGTGCAGTCGCCGCCGAAGAATTCGTAAGAATAACCCGGAGAAGCCAGGCTGCCTTTATAGTTCAGGGCCGGCTGCTGGGCGAAGCGCATGCCCGGCTTGAACTGGTCCTGCCATTCTTGCCGACCTTGACGATGACGCCGGCGAATTCGTGACCTGTGATGATGGGGTGCGTATCCATGTTCTGGGGAGCTCGTTTATGTTTCTTGCCCTGTTCGACGAGTTTGTACGTCGACATGCAGATGCTGTCGGTAATGATTTTGGCTAAGATTTCGTCGTCTTTGATTTCCGGGAGTTCAAATTCTTCCAGACGTAAATCGCGGGTACCATACATTCTGACTGCTTTTGTTTTCATGATAGAATCCTCCTAAGTGATTGTTCCATAATATATGTATTAATAGATTAAGTGACTATTCCGCTTCGATGTTGGCGAAGGTATCGTAAATCTGATCGACAGAGCTTTTCAGGATTTCGTCGACTTCATCTTCATCGGAACAGGTGACGGCGATATTACTGAGAATATCGATGTGTTCGTCACCGACACCGGCGATACCGATGACCAGTTTGACTGTTTCACCGCCCCAATCGGTTCCCTGGGGGAAGGTCATGATGACTAAGCCCGATTTCTTGACTTCACATTTGCCTTCTTCGATACCGTGAGGGATGGCGACGGCGTTGCCGATGGCCGTATTGAAGACTTTTTCTTTGTCCAGCATGGCCTGGGCGTATTTTTCTGTCGTATAGCCATCATCGTAGAAAATCTTGCCGATTTCTTTGATGACGTCTTCTTTGGCTTTAGGCTGGCAATTGAGGATGATATTTTTCTTCTGCAAAATCGTGTTCATGGTATATATCTCCTTTATTTACTTTGACGGGCAGCGACTAATTCATCGACGAGCATGCCGTATTCAGGGGCTGCCATAAAGTTTGTAATTGTAATCAAGCGGGCTTGGGGAGCACTGGCTTTCGCTCGTTCAGCCAAATCCTGGTGACAGACGACGAGCTGGGCGTCTGCTGGGATTTCTGAAACGGAAGCGTGACTGACGGTGATGTCGGTCAGGCCGGCTTTCTTGAATTTCTTCTGCAAGACGGCGGCTCCCATGGCACTGGAACCCATACCGGCATCGCAGGCGAAGACGACGTTGGTGATGCACTTCAAATCGGCCTGGGCCGGAGCGGCGGCTGCCGGAGCCGTGCCTTTCGATTCAGCCTTCATGTCCTGCATCTTCTGCTGGGCTTCTTCCAGGGATTCGCTGGATTTGGCAGCGGACATCTTGATGATCGGCGAGGCGATGATGAAGGAGACGGCAGCAGCAATGACGATGCTCAGGATGACTGAGAGGGTCGAACCTTCGGCGCCATGGCCAGATAGGAAATGAGGCTGCCCGGGGCCGGTGGACCCGAAAGACCGAGGTCGAAAATCATGTTGTAGAACAGGGCTGCGACACTGCCGCTGATGGTTGCCAGCAGGAGAGCCGGGTTCATGAGGATGTAGGGGAAGGAAATTTCGTGGATACCGCCGAGAAGGTGGATGATCAGGCGCCGGGAGCGGACTGACGGGTCATGGTGTCTTTCGAGAAGAGCCAGTAAGCCAGGAGAACGCCTGTGCCGGGGCCGGGATTGGTTTCAATCATATAGAAGATGGACTTGCCCGTTTCGGCGACTTGTTCGGCGCCGAGGGGAGTGAAGATGCCGTGGTTGATGGCGTTGTTCAAGAAGAGGACTTTAGCCGGTTCTACGAAGACACCGATGAGCGGGAAGATACCGGCCTGGAGCAGGATCTGGACGCCGGCCGTCAGGAAGGACAAGATGATGCCCATGATCGGGCCGATGAGGTAGAAGCCGAGGATGGCCATGACCATGCCCAGGATGCCGACGGAGAAGTTGTTGATGAGCATTTCGAAGCCCGGCTTGATGCGGCCGTCGACAGCGGCGTCAAATTTCTTGATGACCCAGGCCGGCCAGGGGCCCCATGACCATGGCACCCATGAACATGGTGTAGGTCGTGCCGCAGATGACGCCGACCGTGGCAATGGCACCCATGATGCGCCGCGCAGGCCGCCGACGATTTTGCCGCCCTGGAAGGCGATGAGCAGGGGCAGGACGTAGGTCAGGAAAGGTCCGACCATTTTTGCCAGCTGTTCGTTAGGCAGCCAGCCGCTGGGGATGAATAAGGCCGTAATCAGGCCCCAGGCGATGAAGGCGCCGATGTTTGGCATGACCATACCGCTGAGGAAACGGCCGAAGGATTGGACTTTTGCTTTCATGATGATTCCTCCTAAAATCTTTGGAATGAATACGTGGGACACGAGCAGTACCTGACACTCCGGATTGCACTGCGCTGCTCTCTTGATGGCTACAGTATAACTTGTGTACATATCAAAAGCAATTAAAAGTAATTTAACTTTGTCCTTTTGGAAGATGACAGGACTTGGGAAATGAGGTTTTTACAGGCTTTATCCCTACTGGCAATAACACGGTTTGTGGTATAATGAAGATGAAAAATCATGAAAAGAAGGTGTTGACATGGGGGCAAAAGCCGTGATCATCGATCACGAACCGCTAATGGCGGCGCAGTTGAAGAAGCTGTTACAGCGTGGGGATCCGTCTATCAAGGTAAAATCAATATGTTATGAAGGGGAACAAGCCATGGCTTGTCTGGCGGCTCATCAGCCGGATATCGTCTTTCTGACGCTGGAAATGCCGCGGGTCAGCGGCATGACCATTGCCAGACAGATTGAAGCGGCCAAAGGCCTCATCCAGCCGTCGTCTTCGTTACGGGCAAGCGCGATTTTATTTCCCAAGCGCTGCGGCTCAATGTCCTCGATTATCTGGTCAAACCGGTTACAGAGGAGGAAGTGCGGCGGGTCGTCGAGAAATTCCGCGCTGTCTATATAAAAAAAGAAGCTCCTTTGCAGGAAGGAGCTTCCGAAACAGCTGTTGACAGCAGCCGACCCAGTTATGCCCGGCGTTTTTCCGTCGATGAAGGCGACAAGATCAAACTCATTTCGACGGAAGATATCCGCCTGGTCTATGCAGAGAAACGAAAAGTTTTTCTCGTTACCTTGTCGGGCAAGACGTATCCCAGCCATCTCAGTCTGGTCCAGTTTGAAAAGCGTCTGCCTGAAGAGGTGTTCTTTCGCTGTCACCGCAATTATATCGTCAACATCGATGAGGTTCAGCAAATCGAACCGTGGTTCAATCATCAATACGTCCTCATCGTCAAAGGAATGGAAGACCAGCCCGTGCCCATCGGCCGGTCGTATGTCAAGAAACTCCGGCAGTACGTCGACTTATAGACTCAGGGCAGACTCGAAATAGGTCTTGAGGATCCGCTGCAGGTGGCAGCAGATTTTTTCTGGGTCGTGCCCGAGGATGGCCTGGTAAAAAGCGTCATCGCTGACTAGGGAACTGCTGATGAAACCCAGCACGTCCGTATGGACCTGGCGATATTCGTCTTCGGGCATGATGAGTAGCAGGACAGTGGCAATGCCTTTGAAATAGTCGTCCTCAAAGGCTGGGCCGTCGGGGACGCACGTATAGAATAAGGATTGACGGATGGTTTGGGTACGGCAATGAAGCAAAGCAAAGCCCTGGTCTGGGAAAATCTGGCTGTTCAAGCATTCGCGGCGGATGATGGCGTCGAATAAGAGGGCCGTATCCTCTTCGCCTTTCGTTGCGGTTGCGGCCAGCGTATGGACGACTTGGGCAAAGGTAGACGAGGCGGGGACGGTGAATTGCTGATAGTGACGCAGAAGACCGGCCATTTCCCGGGCCAGGAGATGTGTCCGGTCCAGGGCGGATAAAAAAGTTTCTCCTGAAGGCGTGACCAGGTCCGGCGCTTTGCGGATGTGGGAATATGTATCAATTTTACCCAGGATATGTTGAAGTTCCGAACCCGTGATAAGGGGGATGTACGCAGGACGTCGGCTCCAGGAATCTGCAGGGGCAGGGTGCTGATGAAGAAATCTGTCTCTTGCAACACCGATTCTGTCAAGCCATCCTTGCTATATGTATGGAGCTCGACATAGCTGGGCAGTTTGTTTTGAAGACGGGTCATCATCAGGCGGGCCAGGCCGAAACCGCTGGCGCAGACGATGCCGATGATGATTTTGCGGGTAAAGACTTTCTTGCCTTTGAGGCGCTCCAGGGCTGCGCCGAATGGATAGTCAAATAGCCTATTTCTTCTTCGGAAACCGTTGTATCCAAGGCCTCTGCCAAGATGGTGGCAGCGCGGCGGGATTTTTGGAAAACCGAGGCATATTCCTGTCTGATATCGTCCAGCAGGGGATTGATGATATTCAGATGGTGTTTCAAGCGCACGATAGTCGGCTGTAAATGGACGAACAGGCCGCGGATGAATTCATCATCACAGCGCAAATCATAGGCATACTGCGGGTCGAAGGCTTCAATCATCTTATTGATGATGACGAGAAGGGCTGGTTCGTCCAGTCCGTCCGGACCCTGCCAGGGACTGCCGTTATAGCGGATTTTGGCGCCCTTGATGTGCAGGAGCAGATAGGATATTTCGATGGATGGCATGGGCAGCTGAAATTCCTCTTCCATGCCTTTCAAGATGCGTCGTGCCAAGGTACTGTCTTCATCATCCGGGATGGCTGGCGGGACAGCAGGTTCTTCCTGCAATTGTCCGCTGGCCACGCGTTCGATGGCGATGGCAATATGGATGACCAGACCGATTTTGGCGGCATCTGTGAAGTGGGCGATTTTTTCTTCGTGAAGTTTCTGGAGAACCGTATAGACTCGCTGAATCGTATGGCTGTTGAGCAATTTATAGATGCCTTTATCCGTCACATTCATGACGGCCTTGGTCAAGGCTTCCTGGCCATCATGGAGGTCTTTGAAATCTTCGGCAGACGTCGTTTCGCTGATGAAGCGGCGCATGGCTTCGCGGTAGTCTTTTTCACTGCCCGTAAGGACGACGCCGTAGCCTTGCTTCTTCAAAACGGATAAATTATTTTTTTGCAGCCATGGGGCCAGTGCTTCCAGGTCTGAAGCAGCTGTGGCTTCACTGACACCGAGGAGCTGGCTGTAATAGAAGAGTTTCTTCGGTGTCCGGTCGCGCAGGATTTCAAAGAGCAAGTAACGGCGGCGATTCTGCTTATCGGTAAAGTCCATAGCCGATGCCGTTTGCAGGGAAGCGGCCAGTCGTTCTTTTTCTTTCTCAGGCCCGATGAGCATGAGGCCGGCCTTTTTCTTGCGCTGTAATTGCAGGCCATAAGAAGCCAGTGCGCCTGTTGTCCCGTCGAGTTCACGCTGGACCGTCCGCTTGCTGATACCCAGGTCATCGGCCAGGGTTTGCTCCGATACAAAGTCCGTTTCCGATAGCAGGCGCTGTAAAATCTGTTGCATACGAGGTGTAAAATCCATGCTATCACCTCCGTCATCCATGGTATTCCTGTATGTCTTTGCTTTACAGTATAGCTCAGGCTGTGGAAGGCTGCAATTTAAAGTTGCCGGTTTACCCTGTTGAGCCGGCGAAGCCTGCGAAATATAACCCACCCGCTATGCGGGTGCGCGGTGTTAGTTATACTAAAAAAATCACCTTTCCTGTATAATAGAGGTGTCCAAGC
>ENA-OQBT01000422-OQBT01000422.1-human-gut-metagenome-genome-assembly--contig:-NODE-422-length-26617-cov-7.142544_pt1 | contig 26617 bp, 24 predicted proteins | sample MGYA00242749_ERZ504557 | MGnify/ENA primary metagenome ERZ504557 (study PRJEB26092, sample SAMD00036243) | human gut metagenome | host: Homo sapiens | study: EMG produced TPA metagenomics assembly of... | reverse complement strand
CGAGCGGAGCAAACAAAGCAAAGCAAGCCGGTTGAAAAAATGCAGGAATGGCGGAATTGGCAGACGCGCAGGCTTCAGGTGCCTGTGGTCGCAAGATCGTGTGGGTTCAAGTCCCATTTCCTGCATTCTTTTTATTTTATCCAAAATCAAAAAAACAGAAGCGCCCAACACCGGCACTTCTGTTTTATTTATTTTTCTTTTTCAGAAAAGATCTCGCTCCCGCCCCAGAGAAGCGCACCTGTAAATATGAAAAGATCCGAAATATTAAATACGACCTTCTTAAGCTTCGGATTTTCCACATTCAGGCTCATATAATCCGTGACGTATCCCTTTCTGCGACGTTCCGTATAATTATTCAGACCGCCGCCCAGGATCATGGAAAGCCCAAGCTTGGATATGCGTGTGCCTTTTTCTCCGGAAGTACGTATATACTCCCAGATCGCACCGCCCAGCACCATAGATGCAAGATCTCTCAGGAATTCTTTATCTTTGTTTTTTAATATTCCAAGCATCATCCCATGATTATGGCAATTTCTTACGATCAGTCTGCCTCCCAGGCACTTTTCCTTCAGATCTTTCTTTTCCGATGTGTTGATTTTTTTCTTTATATAATAGTCTGTACCAAAGATTCCCGCCGTCAGTAAATTCCACAACATTATTCCCCCTCCTTATTTCTGTGGTCCGCATAATATTCAGGCAGGCTTCCACTGGGGAAAGCCTGCCTTATATGCTTATGGTTATTCTGTTTTTTCTTCTATTGTTTCTGTATTTTCCGGATCAGCCGCAGGCTCCTCTGTTTCTGCAGATCCCACTTCCGTTCTTTTCTCTTCCAATTCCGGATCTGATCCTGATGTTTCTGTTTCTGACGCTTCTGCGGTTTCTGCTGTTTCTACTACTTCTGACGCTTCTACTGTCTCTTCCGGATCTGCTGCCACTTCTGTAGCTTCTGCGTTTTCTTCCGCTTCTGTCTCCGGTACTTCTGTCACCTCTGCCTCAGCAGCCTCTTCAAGCTCCTCATCTGCCTGCTCGATCACATCGGCAGCTTTCTCTTCCAGCTCCGCTGTAGGACACGCCGCTCCGCAATACGGACAGAAGCTGGCCTCCCGCATCACCGCCTTATGGCAGGCCGGGCAGAACTTCTCCCTTTACTGGCAGCGATCGCATCTCTATAGTGATCCGCCTCCAGCATGTGCTGGCTGATTTCCTCGCAGATAGCTCCCGTCTCACCGTCAACGGCTTCTCCCTGCTCATAACGTGTATAGATCATCTTTCCGATATCCATCATCAGCTTTTCGGTCATACGCTCCTGTGCAGAGAGCTTGTTACGGATCTTCTGGATCTCATAGAGATTCTCTGCTCTGGAACTTAAGCCCTTTGCCTTTCTTGTCAGTGTGTTTCCCAGATCATCCCAAAAACTGCTTTTTGCCATATCTGTCACGCTCCTTTATATATTAAAGAATCTTCTTGTTTCTTATCCTTCCAGTGCCGGGATCTCCTGTCCACGCATAAGGATCTTCGGACCTCCGTTGCCCTGAATGTATCCCTCTGTGATCACGACCTCACCGATATTGTCGTCCTTCGGGATCTCATACATGATATCCAGCATATATTCCTCCAGGATAGCCCGGAGAGCTCTGGCTCCTGTATGGCGTTCCAATGCCTTACGGGCAATGGCATGTAAGGCACCGTCCTCAAACTCCAGTTTTACTTCATCCAGTGCCAGAAGCTTCTTGTACTGTTTCAGAATGGCGTTCTTCGGCTCCTTGAGGATTTTCACAAGCATATCTTCCGTCAGCCCGTTCAGGGTAAAGATGATCGGAAGACGACCGATAAATTCCGGAATCATTCCAAATGCACGGAGATCATCTACCGTTACTTTCTCCAGCACATGCGGATCATCATCATATTTGTCCTTCAGATCTGCATAAAATCCGATAGACGCCTGTTTATTCAGTCTTTCTTTGATGATATTCTCAAGATCCGGGAACGCACCGCCACAGATAAACAGAATGTTCCTTGTATTTACAGTCACCATAGGTACCATGCATTCTTGCTGGTAGCACCTACCGGAACTTCCACTTCACTTCCCTCCAGAAGTTTCAGAAGTCCCTGCTGGACAGCCTCTCCGCTGACATCTCTCTGGTTGGTATTCTTCTTCTTTGCGATCTTATCGATCTCATCGATGAAAATGATCCGTGCTCTGCCTTCTCCACATCATTATCTGCAGCTGCAAGCAGCTTGGATACTACGCTCTCGATATCATCACCGATATAACCGGCCTCTGTAAGAGATGTGGCATCTGCAATGGCAAGCGGTACCTGAAGAAGTCTGGCAAGCATCTTCACCAGATAAGTCTTACCGCAGCCTGTAGGTCCGATCATCAGCATATTGGATTTCTCGATCTCAATATCATCCATGGTATCTGTGGCAACTCTTTTATAATGGTTGTATACACCTACAGACATTACCTTCTTGGCATATTCCTGTCCGATCACATATTCATCCAGAGTTGCTTTGATCTTATGTGGTGCAGGAATATCTTTGAGATCGATCACCGGCTTCGGAGTCTCTGATTTTTTCTTAATCTTCTTCGCCTGGTTTCCGGGATTCTGGAAACTGCTGAGATCGATCATGCTCACATTCGGCATGTTAAAAAGATCGGAATAATTTCCATTGTTCATCTGGGTGTTCATAGTATCAAAGCTTTTCTGCATGCAATCCGCACAGATATGTATATGATTAGGAAGGTCGATCATCTTCCCTGCCTGACTCTCCGGTCTGCGACATAAAAAACAGAATTTCTCGTATTTCTGCTCCTGGTCATTATCTTTATTATTATCAAACTGATCTGCCATAACATTTCCTTTCTGGTTTTTATTATGCATATTATAGCACATAATCCGGCTGTATCAAATTAAGTTTTTATAAACCGGGGAGCTGCATGTTCTTATGCAGCTCCCCGGTTTATAAATGGTTATCCTGTATTTTCTTTTATTTGTCAGAAGAGGGTTTGCTTCCGAGGGTCACTTCAACCGTCTGTTCCTTGTACTCTCCGCTGTTCGCTCTGGAGATCACCACTTCGATGGTTTCTCCTGCCTCATAATACTGCAGCTTATCAACAAGGTCATCCTTGCCGCTTACCTTCTGTCCATCCAGCTTCACAATGATATCGCCTTTTTTGATCCCTGCATTATCTGCTGCGCCACCTTCCGTTACCTCAGTAATAAAAGCACCTGCCGGCATATTATACATCTGGATGGCTTCTGTTGTAAGATCGGCAGCCTTGACTCCCATATATCCTACCTTGAAGAATCTTCCACCTTATCCCTGGTTTCGCGGTTCATCAGTCTTCCAGAATCGGCTCTGCCTTGGAGATTGGAATGGCATATCCCATGCCTTCCACCTGACTGTCTGCATACTTGGCCGCATTGATACCGATCACTTCACCGTTCATGTTCAGAAGTGCACCGCCACTGTTTCCGGGATTGATCGCTGCATCAGTCTGGATCAGTCCGCTGGCTTCTCCGTCCTCTGTACTGATGCTTCTGTTAAGGGCACTTATCCATCCGGAGGTAACTGACTGTCCATAGCCCAGTGCATTGCCAATGGCAACCACCTGCTCACCGACTACAAGATCGTCCGAGCTTCCCATCTGTGCGATCTTGATCTCATCCATGGTCTCATCCGGAATATCGGATTTCTCCACTGCCACCACTGCCAGATCATTCTCTTCATCGGTGCCTTTGATCTTGGCAGAAACTGCGTTATCCACATCCGCATCTCCATCGGAGCTGCTTGCCATAGCCTGGGTTTCTTCTTCCGCTCCTACCACATCACTGCCTGCAAAGCACACAGTAAGTGTAGTCGCTCCAGATACCACATGGTTGTTAGTCGCAATGAGAAGCTCGCTGTCATTTTCTCCTACAATAATACCGGAACCACTTCCTGCACTCTGATACTGCCTCGTTCCATATCCGAAAAAGCTTGGGATCTCCTGCACACTGACAGATGTAATGGCAACGATAGAAGACATGGTTGCCTGGGCTACACCGGCCACTGTACCACTCTCTGCCACAATATCCTTCACAGTAGAATCCGCAGAGCTACTGTCAGTACTGTCCTCTGTCCCGGTAACTGTTTCTGTCTTTCCGATCGTTGTACTGCTGTCATTTCCTCTGTATTTATCTGCTGCAATATTCACGCCCTGAAAAACCACTCCGGCTACCAGCCCAAAGATCACAGCCAGTGCCACCGCAGTGGCTGCTTTCTTTCCAAAGCTGTTGTTGCCTGAAAAATCTCTCTTTTTCCGCGGCTTTTTGGGCGGTATATTTCCACCGGCATAATTACCGGCCTGAGGCTGGTGCACCTCATAATGTCCGTATTTTGGTTTCTCCTGCGAAGTGCCTTCACTCTGTCCGGCACCTGCATCGCTGTCCTGTCTGCTCTCCTGCATCCTGCGTCCCTCAGAATAAGGATGCGTCAGCGGTTTCTGTTCTGCCGAAGCATTCTTATCCTCATCCGGCAAGTCTGTCCCCCATTTATTCTCTTCACTCATGCCTCTGGTGCTCCCTTCTATGTTATCTGATGCATGTATCTATTACTGCTCACTCCGTTCTCAGTAACATTTATTTCTCTTATAAAAGACAGTTTAACAGGGAATTGTGTTTAAACTGTGATATCTCTTTTAAAAAACCGTGACCTGCTCTTATTTGTTCTTTTTCCAGTATTCCGGATTCATGGTGCAGGAGCGGATCATTTTTTCAGGGAGCTTTTTGTATCGTTTTCCGAGAAAATATCCGGCGTATTTGGAGACACTTTGCAAAAACAGTCCGGGGATCAGCCATATGTGGCCTGTTTTCAGAAGATATGCCATGCTTTTTTTTACCAGCCGGATGCCCTCACCTTCGGAAGGCACTCCTTCAAAAACCTCCGGATGCTCCGCCTGGGAAACTCCCAGATCAAAATTCCTGTGGAACTGCTGCATACAGGTGTAATTGTGAGAATGATATACACGCGCTTCTGATACATAGGCAACTCCATAGCCTTTTTTTACCATCCAGCCTGCATAGATCATATCTTCATTAAAAATAGCATGCTCCGGAAATCCACCAATCTCATCATAGATCCTGTGATCATAAGCAGCACAGACGTTGGAGCAGAAATATGTTTTGATCCCGTAGGTCTGTACATCTTTTTCCGTTTTCAGACAGGACTGTTCCGGATAATTAAAGGAACGGGTATATTTTTCCAGAAATCTGCAGTCCTTTTTGGGAAGCTGACGCGCATAAGCGGCTCCTGCCTGTGGATTCTCTGCAAGAGCTCCTACCAGTGCTCCGATCAGTTCCCTGTCTGCCGGCATTGCATCCTGTGTCATAAATACAAGGATCTCCGCATCCGAAAGCTCTGCCGCCTGCCTTCTGGTACCGCCATGGTCAAATTCTTCTTTTGTAAGATGCCGGACTTCCACAAGCGGATATTCCTGTTCCCAGGTCTCTTTCCAGAATTTCTTTTCTGTATTCATGACAAGGATCTTATTGATAGGATATTTCTGTGCGCTGAGTCTTTCCAGCAGTTTTTCAAATTCTTCTCCCGGACGGTATGCCGGATGATCACGTCTGTTTTTAATGTTTTCATATTTGTCTCCTGTCCAGAAAGGACCACCCGTTACTGGATGGTCCCTTCTGCTGGTTGCTTATTTTGATGTTTTATTCATTCTCCGAATAATCTTCTCCGTCGGTATAATCGCTATAATCCGTATCGGAATCGTCCGTATCTGTGCTGTAATCGTCTCCGGAATAATCCGTATCTGTGCTGTAATCGTCTCCGGAGTAATCCGAATCATAATCTGTGTCTGTGCTGTAATCAGCATCATCACTTGTGTCCGTACTGCTGTAATCTGTGGATGTATCTCCCTGCACGTGTACGAATCATCCGTTGCGTCATTCGGTGTATCTGTCACCGCAGGTGCAGTGTCCTGCACGTCGCCTCCGCCTGCGATATTTGTGATCTGGGCACTTCTGTTGAGTACATCCTGCGTCGGAGTGTAACTGGTGTCTCCATACAGAAACTGATGCATCTTCAGAACATTGGATTCCAGTGTGGTAGGTACGATAACGCTGCCCTTTACCTGGGCAAATTTATAATCATTGGGGAAGCCTGTAGTTTCATCAATACTGTAGCCGATCATAGCCGGGATCATCTTCAGGATCTCTGTTTTGGAAACAGAAGTTTTGACCATCGGGAATACTTGATCCATAATATCAAAGATAGTGGAAAGTCCTGCCTTTTTCGCCTTATCTACGATCATCTGGATCACTCGTCTCTGTCTCTCGGTACGCCCCATATCAAGACTTGCGGTATAACGGATACGGCAGTAGGAGGTAGCCTGTACACCATTAAGATGATAGGTATCTACGATTGCTTCCTCATCCTCCGGCTTCGGATCCGGCAGTTCGATCGGTGTGTAGCTCTTTCCGGTTTCCTCTGATGTCTCCACACAGTAATTGTTCATATGAACGATCTCCGCATAGGAAAGAGGGATGTCCAATCCTCCGAGGCAGTCTACCACAGTTACCAGCGCATTAAAATCAATGGCAACATAATCTGTGATATTCAGATCCAGATTCGTATTCAGCATGGAAACCGCGTTGGTCGGTCCGCCAAATGCATATGCCGAATTGGCTTTGGAATAGGTATCATCCTTTACATTGAGAAGGGTATCTCTATAGACAGACACAAGTTTGACTGCCTTCGTATCATTGTTGATACTCGCAATGATGATGGTATCACTGTTCTCTGTATTCAGCTTCTCATTCTTGCTTCTGTGGTCCAGTCCGAACAGTGCATAGGTGGTATATCCCGTCATCTGCGGTGCCTGATCATTAGTTACAATATCCTGGTCTGCAAGATCTGTTTCCTGGATGTCGATCTTATCCAGTTTGGCTGAGATCTGACCATAAACGAACAGACCTCCGATAAACAGGAGCAGTACGACGATCTCCAGGATAAATAAAATCTTCTTGCTTTTTTTCCGAGGTTTTGACATCTTTTCCTTTTCCCCTTTTTAGTATGCGTTCTTATTAATAAATCCTTTGAATATGGTAAGAAACATGATCTTTATATCAAATCCCACAGACCAGTTTTCGATATAATACAGATCACACTCTATCCTTTTTCTGATAGAAGTATCTCCACGATAGCCATTTACCTGTGCCCACCCGGTAAGACCCGGCCGCACCTGATGCTTGACCATATAACGTGGTATCTCCTCCCTAAACTTTTCTACAAAAAACGGCCGCTCCGGTCTTGGTCCCACAAGACTCATCTCACCCTTCAGAATGTTAAAAAGCTGTGGAAGCTCATCCAGACTGGTATGACGCATAAATTTACCGATTCCGGTAACTCTTGGATCGTTCTTTACTGTCCACGCCTTTTTTTCTTCTGATTCTTTCTGGATCTCCATGGAACGGAATTTATACATCCGGAAAGTCTGATTATGAAGCCCGACACGTTCCTGCTTATAGATCAGCGGTCCCGGCGAAGTCAGCTTGATCAGCATACACAACACCAGCATCACCGGTGAGGACACAATGATCGCAACGATCGCGCCTGCAATATCCATAGATCTCTTGATCAGTGCATTAAACGTGTTGCTCAGGGGCACATACCGGATATTGATCACCGGAAGCCCGAGAATATCTTCTGTATATGGTTTGGTCGGAATAATATTATTATAATCCGGAATAAATTTTGTGTGCACGCCGGATTTTTCACAGAGTGCAACGATCTCTTCCAGACGATAATACTCACTTAAGCCCAGGGTAATGGCTATTTCATCCAGACGACTGGATGGAAGGATGATCATCAGATTGGCGATTCGACCGATCACCTTAACGCCCTTATAAGTAGTGCCTGCCGGCACATTGTCATCCAGTATGCCCCTGATCACATATCCCCATTGCGGATTCTGCAGGATCCTGTCTACATATTCCTCGGCAGCACGGCTGTATCCTACCAGCAGCACCTGTTTCTGGTTCATTCCTTTTTTGCGCATATCCCGGAGAATGTAAAATATGACCATACGCACAAACCATTCCAGGACGATATTGATCACACAGAAAGAAACCAGAGTAAGACGGGAATAGTCCAGCTCTTTAAAATTGTAAAGTGCAAACATGATGATAAGGAGCCCTAACGCATTTGCCTTCACAATTCCGGCAAGTACGAGACGACGCCCCTGCATTCGCATCGGTGTATAAAGATCAAAGGCCTGATAAAGAAGTAAATATCCCGGAATAATGAATATCAGCATAAACATATATTCCTGGACGGTCTTGGACTGGACCGCCGAATGTTCAAAAATTCCCTGAAAACGGATCAACCAGGCCAGGGCATAGGAGGCCGCGATCACAAATACATCGATCAGCATATGGAGACGACTGAAATTTTTCTGGTTGTCTTTAATCAATTTCCGCCACCTCATTTAAGTTCATTGCTTTTATCTTATAATAGATGAAACTCAAAAGCAATAAAATCTTCCCTCCGAAATATAAAAATTCTGTGAAAATATGATGTCTTAACCGGCAAAACGCCTAAAAATGTTGATCCAGAGTTCAAACTGGAGCTGTATATAACGCGGAAGATTCCTCATGGAAAATCTGACTTTTTTGTTTTTGCGGCTGATCTGAAAGCCGTTTTTGATGCCTGCAAGGTACTCACGTCCGAATCCCTTGGATGCAAAAAACAGGATCTTCGCACCGAATCCCACCAGAAAAAACGGAAGGTTCAGCACGATCTGGAGAAACGGCATATTCTTATAGATAAGATAAATATTGTTTCTGGAAGAATACCGGATCTTGAACTGATTATATCTGGAGCCGCTGGTGCCGCTTCCTACATGATAAACCTTCGCTTTTGGAGCATACCAGTTCTGATAACCGCAGATCCTGCACGATAGCCGATATCCAGATCCTCCAGATAAGCAAAATGCTCCTCATCAAAATCTCCGATCCTGTCAATAAATTTCTTACGGTAGATCGCAGCTCCCGCACAGGTGGAAAAAATCTTCTGCTCTCGGTCATAATGGCGGATATCCTTGCCTTTTCCCCTGGCAAAAGCCCAGCCAAGGGCACAGTAATAATTTCCAGCATCATCCATCTTGTCCCTGTCATGAAGCTGGATCATCTTTGCCTGACAGGAAAATGCCTTCTTATGTCTGCGCAGGGCAGCAACCATCTCCTCCAGGAAATCCGGTTCCGCTTCCGTATCATTGTTCAGAAGCAGCACATATGGGGAACGTGCCGCACGGATCCCTTCATTGACGGCTCTGCTGAAGCCGTAATTCTCCGGAAGCTGTATCATGTGTACCCATGGATATTCCGCTAAAACAAATGCACAGCTGCCATCAGTGGAACCATTATCCACTAGTATAACCTCAAAATTATGGATAGTCTGTCTTTCAAGACTGGAAAGAACACCATCCAGATATGCCATTCCGTTAAAGTTTGGTATGACTACTGATACTTCCTGCATTGCTTTATCCCTTCTTCTTTCCCATTCCCGGAAGGGGCTTCAGGGAATAATTCCATTTGGTTAAAGAAAGATTTTTGTTATAGTATGGATCTCCTTTTTTCAGGATATCCAGCCAGTGACAGCGCATGTATTCAATCTCCGTCTGGAAACGGCGGACCTTTTCCTCGCTGTCCTCAGTGCCTCTTGACTTGGATTCGTAATGATAGAGCTTCACATACGGATCATAGACGATCAGATGGCCGTGGCTTCGCACCTTCAGACAGAGATCCACATCATTAAACGCAACTGCAAGCTCTTCCGTAAAGCCTCCTGCCTCCAGAAAAACTTCCTTCTTCATCATCATACATGCTGCAGTCACACAGCTCATATCCTGCAAAAGAGAGGCCTTATGGAGATATCCGGTACGCTCTGCCGGCATATTCACAAACATGTTCCCGGCAATTCCGCCCATTCCCACCACGCAGCCTGCATGCTGAATGGTGTTATCCGGATAGATCAGCTTGACGCCAACTGCACCTGTTTCCTTACGCTGCACACGCTCAGCATCTCTGACATCCAGTCCGGATCGATGACCTTTACGTCATTATTCAGAAAAAGCAGGTAATCTCCTTTGGCATGGCGCACCCCGAAATTGTTGATGGCAGAATAGTTGAAGCCTTTTTTCCAGCGGATCAGATGGACCCTGGGATCCTCCGAAAGCTTTCTGTAATACCGAAAGATCTCTTCGGAGCTGCTGTTGTTCTCCACAACGATGATCTCGTAATTTTTGTAGGCAGTTTTTTCAAAAATGGATTCCACGCAGGCCTGAAGCGTTTCTTTCTCCTCACGGTTCGGAATGATAACAGAAACCAGATGTTCTCCCTGCACCGGATACTTCACACGGTAAAATCCAAAATCCGGAGTATGCTCCACGGTTCCCGGAGTTCCGGTCCGTTTGAGATTCCCCTCAATGGCACGTCTGCCGGCTTCAAAAGCATACATCTTGCTTGCCGGATTATCTGCTGTGGAGGATTTGTGGGTCCTCCAGTGATAAAGGATCTCCGGTACATGGACCACTTCCCTTGCCTGCTCCACACAGCGGAAAATGAAATCATAATCCTGGGCGCCGTCAAATTCCCGGCGAAATCCGCCCACTGTCTGCACTACGGAACGTCTTACCACCAGAAAATGGCAGATATAATTATTGGATCTTAAAAGATCCAGGTTAAAGTCCGGTTTCAGATGGGGCTGAAAATGTTCAGAAAGATCTGTCGTGACCTTATCCTCATCTGTATAGATCACATCCGCCTCCGGATGCTCCTCCAGTGCCGCCGCGATCTCATACAATGCATTAGGTGCCAGCAGATCATCATGATCCAGAAGTGCGATAAAATCACCCTCTGCCATGGCAAAAGCTACGTTTGTATTTTCTGCAATGCCAAGATTCTCTTTCAGATCCTGATAGCGGATCCTCCTGTCCATCTCTGCATAGGATCTCAGCACAGTCTGCATGTCCGGATCCTCCGGGCTTCCGTTTGCCAGACACAGCTCCCAGTTCTCATATGTCTGTGCAAGGAGAGAGTCCAGCATCTGTCTTAAAAAACGCTCCGGTGTCAGATATGCAGGTACCACAATGCTGATCAGCGGCCCATCCGGAAATTTGCGTTTCCGCTGCTTCTCCAGTGTTTCCTCGTCAGGTCTGTATGCCTCATACCATGGTCCGTAAGGAACCTCTTCCGGTTCAAAACGCTCATGAAGCCGGATCCAGAACTCTTTCAGGCCATAATGCTTCAGGTATCTTAAGCCCTTCTGTACTGTATAGGGGGAAAGCTTCTTTATAAGTCTGTCCCATTGGATCTTTCCTGTAGAATCATCTTTACTCATATATTATCTCCGTATTACTCAGTTTGATGTTACTGTTCACTCTGTTCTCAGTAACAGTTTGATGAACATATTTTACCATTCCATCATTTTTTTTGCAAGGAAGAGAGGAAATGTGTTATACTGAGTTTACGTATGTATTGCTTACATAAGAATTATTTTTTATACAGGAGTACCATTTATCATGAAAAAATCAAGAATAACCACAGCGCTTCTGGCTATTGGGATCTCCGCTTCCATGGTGTTCCAGACTCCAGTTTTCGCCACAGAAGGAACCGCTGTTGCTGCATCCTCCGGTATTACCACCAATGGGATCAGCGGCTGGCCTCAGGGGCCTGAGATCACTTCCGCATCTGCTGTGATCATGGAAGATACTTCCGATACGATCCTCTATGCCAAGGATATGGACACCACGCTTTCTCCGGCCGCGCAGTTAAGATCATGACCTGTCTTCTGGCACTGGAGAACAGCCAGCTTGACGATCAGGTTACCATGACAGAAACCGGTGTATCCGGTGTTACAGACGGAGGCGCTCATATTTCCTCACAGCTCGGAGAGGTATTTACCATAGAGCAGTGTCTTTATGCTCTGATGCTGGCCTCTGCCAATGACATTGCTCTCCAGGTCGCAGAACAGATCGGCGGATCTGTGGATGCCTTTGTCCAGAAAATGAACGACCGTGCCAAGGAGCTAGGATGTACCAATACGGTATTCACCAATCCTACCGGTCTCCCGGATGACAACCAGCATACCACAGCACATGATCTGGCTCTGATCATGCAGGCGGCTATCCGTAATGACAGCTTCCGCACCATCTCCGGAGCCACCTCCTATACGATCCCGGCTACCAATGTTTCCGGCGGTACCCGTAACCTGACAAGCTCTTTTACCATGACAGATCCTGCATCCGCTTCCTATTATGAAGGATGTATCGGCGGTCGTGAAAGTACCACCACTGCTTCCGGAAGCGTTCTTGTCACAGCTGCACAGCGAAATGGTACTACTCTGATCGCAGTAGTCATGAACGGAGCGACCGGTCAGACAGCCAACGAAGCGATCTCACTTCTGGATTACGGTTTTTCCAATTTCCAGCTTCTGAATCTCAGCGAGGATGATTTTCACATCCTGTCCGGCGGCACTGTAATGGTTCCATCCGGTGCGACCGCAGACGACCTGACTACGGAAGATACGGAATCTGATGGTCAGATCTTACGCACCTATTCCTTTGGCGGAACTCAGGTGGGAACTGCAGTTGTCGAGGATTCCTCCCAGGAAAGCTCCTCCGATGTACTGGAAAATGATGAAAACATGGATTCTGCAAAAGCTTATTCCGAATCCAGATCCCAGATCCCGTATTTTGCCATTGGCGGTGTGGGCATCCTGCTCCTTATCCTTCTGCTGTGGCGCATGATCCGGATCATCCGTTCCTGATCTTGGTTCCCAGGCAAATATATTTCAGAATCAAAAAATCCCTCCTATGTACGGTCATATCCGGATACATAGAAGGGATTTTTTTCTGCCATCTCACCCATCGGGGTGTCAGCCATAAAACGGAACTACCAGGAAGATATAGCATAAAAACGGCGAAGCAGCCAGAAGTGCTGTCAGGACCCGGTATATCCACATTCTGATATTTTCTTTTTTTACAAAACGCTCAAGCAGACGATTCCAGCCGGCTGTCACAAAATACATGGCCGGATACAGTGCCGGCATGATATAACGTCCCTGTGCCTGGTTGTCACTATAATATACATAATACATAAACAGCCCAACAGGGATCAGGATCAGAAGGATCAGCAGCAGATGAAAGATCCCTTTTCTGTCCCATTTATCGTACACGGTTATTGTTTTTATCTTCAGCTTTTCACTTCCTGCTGCTTTTCGTTCTTTTACCACAGTACGTTTCTTCGGATAAAACATTCCCAGCATGGTTAAAATACCGATCCCACCCATTCCAAAGAACAGGAAATATGCCTTGCTCACATTATAAGGCATATAGATCTGCATCAGACCAAAGGTTCCGATAAAGCTTACCAGTACTGTCAGCAGCCAGTTATGCTGCCAGCCCGGGTCCTGATACAGAAGGATATCCTTCCATGACCAGTTCAGCTTCTCCGGTGTAGGGTATCTGGACGGCCTGTAATCAACAGCCGCATATTTTTCCGCACACAGTGCACAGGCTTTTCTTCCGATAAGATCTCCGTCATAGAGAACGGCATTTCGTATAAACCACCAGCCGCATAAGGCAAAGGTTACTGCCGCGATCACGATCCCTCTCCGGAACAGAAATGCAACTCTCTGTTTTACCGGCTCTTCCCTGCACAGAAGGACTGTCAGGCAGAAAAACAGAAAGCTGCATAAGATCCATCCGTAGCATTATAGTAGGACAGTGCACAGACTGCCATTCCAACAGCCAGAAGGATCGAATTTCTGAAACTCCAGTCTCCCGCTTCCAGACAACAGGACCAGGAATACAGGAGCATCGCCATGGATAAAAGTGCCAGGGAATCCGTATTTACATAAGTCCCCAGAAACAATGCCTGCGGCATAAAGCCTGCCAGTGCGGCAAACAGCCATCTTCCTTCTTTCGGAAAAAGCTTTCCGGATGCTTTCACCACAAAATATACCGCTCCAGTCACAAAGAGCACATCTGCCATCCTCGCCGCATGGAGTAATCCGTCTGCAGATGCATGGAACAGACCTGCGATTCCCATAAATACAGCAGATACCATATAGGAAAGGATCGGATAATAGGCATAGGAAATCCCCCATGTCGCATCACGGATGGTTGGCTCATCTCCAAGAGGCAGCTTTCCCGGATGCTCATGAAGATACTGTGCCACCATGTAGCGCATTTTTTCATCGGGGCCTGCCCCCAGGGGCTGCATGAACGCCCATGCAGTCAGGAGCAAAAATGCTGCCAGGACAAGAACCCCTGCCTGAACTCTCTCATCCTTCCAGATTTTTTTCTTTTCCAAAATATAACCTCCTATATCCGCTTCAGAGAAAAATCCTGGCTCTCCAGTGTAAGGTTCGGATTATAGTAAGGATCTCCGTCACGGAGGATCTCCGGCCAGTGCTTCTCAAAGGAAGCGATCTCGCGGTTAAATCTTGCCACCTTCTCCGGTGTATCCTCAAGACCTCTGGATTTGGATTCATAGTGATAAAGCTCCGCATAAGGATTGTATACAACCAGATATCCGGCTTTTCCCAGACGAAGGCAGAAATCTATGTCATTAAAGGCAACCTGGAATTCCTCACTTAATCCGTGAACCTTATCAAAGGCCTCACGCTTCACCATCATGCAGGCTGCGGTTACAGCGCTGTAATCCTGGGCACAGATGATCCTGTGGCAGTATCCGGTAGCGTCTCTCTTCTGCTGCACAAAGCAGTGTCCCGCAATGCCGCCGAAGCCAACGACTACTCCTGCATGCTGCACGGTATCATCCTCATAATAGAGCCGCGCTCCTACAGCTCCCACATCCGGTCTCATACAGTATCCCAGAAGCTGCTCCAGACAGTCCGGGCTGATGATCTCCGTATCATTGTTGAGAAGAAGCAGATAGTCACCCTTAGCATGAGCAGCTCCGAAATTATTGATGGCAGAATAGTTGAAAATACCATCCAGTACACCACATGGGCTTTCGGATTGGATGCTTCCAGCTCTTTATAGTAAGCAAAGGTCTCATCCTCCGTACTGTTGTTCTCCACGATCACATACTCATAATTGCGGTAAGTTGCCTTTTCTTCGATGGAATCAATACATCTCTTCAGATCATCGATGTGATCCTTGTTTGGGATGATGATGGAAATCAGCGGTTTTTCCTCCCAGAGGAATTTTGTACGGTAAAGTCCAAGATATTCACCTTTTTCGATTTCCACCGGAACTCCGAGCCTGTCATAATGAGCCTTGATGGCACGTGCTCCTGCATCAAAGGCATACATTTTGCTTTCCGGATTCTCTGCTGTGGAATCCTCATGGCATCTCCAGTGATAAAGGATCCTGGGGATATGATGGATCTGCTCTCTTCCCGCAGCTTCCACACAGCGGAACACAAAATCATAATCCTGTGCACCGTCAAATTCCTTTTTCAGCCTTCCGATCTGATCCACGATCTCTTTTTTTACGACAAAAAGATGACAGATGTAGTTTACTGTACACAAAAGATCAATATTGAAGTCCGGTTTGAAATGCGGCTGAAAGAATTTGTGCCCGTCCATGGACATCTTATCTTCATCGGAATACAGAACCTTAAGCTCCGGATCCTCATTCAGCGCTTTCACACACTGGAACAAGGCGTCCGGCGTCAGCTCATCATCATGATCTGCAAACACGATAAAATCTCCTGTTGCCGCTTTCATGGCCGCATTGGTATTCTCTGCGATCTGAAGTGCCTGGTCGTTGCGGATCACACGGATCCTGTCATCACTTTTTTCCAGCCTGTTCAGATAATCGGTAAGAGGAGAATCTGCTCCGCTTCCGTCGGAAAGACAAAGCTCCCAGTTCCCGTAGGTCTGGGCTTCTATGGAATCTACCAGCTGCTGTAGATATTTTTCCGGTGTTTTGTAAAGCGGGATCACAATACTGAATTTTGGATTCCTGGAAAATTTCGTTTTTCTTTCTTCTGCAAGCTCTGCCTTGTCCGGCAGATGCTTCACGATCCATTTGGAATAATCCACCGGACGGTTTTTACGGTCCAGCACCTTTCCAAATACCTTTCCGGTAAGGGCTGCTGCCCCGTGAAGCTTCATGTAACGGCTTCCCTTACGGAAATATACCGCAGCTTTCTCCGCAAGGCGCTTCTGTGGCTGCAGATGTACCAGACGAAGCGTCCGCACATTGCCTGCCTCAAATACAATGTAGAATTCCTTCACACTGTCATAATGGAATTCAAAGAAAAAACCGCTCTTCTCATCGATTTCTGTTTCCTGGTACCGATTCTGTACATCCACACGTTTCAGTCTGGTGATCTCGCAGGGGATTTCCTTCCGGCTGCGATCCTCCAGGCGTATGGTCAGGGGGCTGTTAAAGGCTGCCCAGCCACGGACACGGCAGATCTTTTCCCCGGCTTCCACCTCGATGCTCTCGATAAAGTACTGCGGTTTTCCCTGTTTCCTGTAAAGCTGTGCTGCCGAAACAGAAAACCACCGGATACGTTTTTCACCCTTTACCGCATAAACAACAAGCTTCTTTTTGCCCTCCAGATCCGGCAGGCAGATTTCCATCTGCACACGTTCTCCGTTTACCAGATCCAGATCCTTAAAGCGCTCCAGGGCGCTGACACGCTCCTGGGCACTGATGGCTGCCGGAAGCTTTTCCCCGTCAAGAACGGCTTCCGGCTTATAATCCTTCGGCCAGGTTCCCTGAAGATGATACAGAGAACTGTCCTTCAGGTCAAACCTGTCCTTTTCTACTTCGTATAGCTCTCGCTGCATAACAATTCCTCCATTGCATCCTTTCCGGTATTTACTGTAAGGTAATGTTCCATAACCTTCTGATGTGCGGCCTCACCCATGGCTTTTCTGGCCTTCTCATCAGTAACCAGAGCTTCCAGGGCATTGACCCACTCTTCTTTTGTGGTACACATCCAGCCATCTTTTCCGTTTTCGACCACGTATTCCATCTCACAGTTACGGCTCATGACACTCGGAACCTTTACAAGGGCAGCCTCTGTCCACTTATTCTCGGATTTACACCAGTGGAACAGGCTGTTCTCCAGTGGCATCAGATTGATATCAAGTCCTGCGATCACGGCAGGCAGCTGTCTCCAGTCCATAAACGGAAGCTTCTCAATGCGGTTCTGCACCAGCTCCATTCCGGATTCATCCAGCACACCCACTAGCTTCAGATAAACCTCCGGGTGGCGCTCCATCACCTCCAGAAGTGCTGCCTCCACCTGGGCAAAATCCTGATCATGCGTTTTGGAACCACTTAAATATCCGATATAGATCCGGTCTTTAGCCTTGTCTGTCTGCTCCACAGCCTCGTGAGACAAGATCTCCATCTCCATACTCATACAGTTGCGGTTGATCACCACCGGTTTTTCCGGAAATTCTTCCCGGATCTCTCCTGCCAGTGTCTCCGTAGATGTAAAATATCCGTCGCAGAATCCCATACATCCGCGGATACGGTCTGTAGTTGTGCGGAAGTCACTGTACTCGCTTCCCTTCAGGAAATGCAGCCCGGAAATTTTTTCGTAATTAAATACCAGGTCATCCACATCATAGTAAACAGGGATTCCGGCTGCTTTCGCCCGGTTGGCAAGCATTTCTGCTTCCATCAGCTTGCTGCAGCGGTACATCACGATCGCTGTATATTCCTCGATCTTTTCCTGCTCTGCCTGATCTATCTGGATAAACTTCGATGCATAGCCTTTAAGGATCAGCTGCTCCCGGAAATGCTCCACACGATATCTGGAGGCAAAGGAAATCTCCTCTCCTACGAAAAGAAGCCTGCGTTTTTCCACAGGGAGCTCACTTTCGCCGAGAGTTTTCCACAGGGAAATCATCTCTTCCACAATATTCTCCGGCTTCTCATCTTTCAGGACAAGGCCCTTGGCATAGCGTTTCACACGTTCTACAGGTGCACCTACCGGAAGTACAGCTACCGGAAATCCCATGGAAATGATCTCCGAGGTTGTGTAGGAGAAGGTCTCCGGCCATACGGACGGGATTAGGAACATATCAATATCCTGCTCCAGGGTAAGTCTTGGGATCTCCTCTCTTGTATATCTTCCTGTCTGGGAAAATACCGGACTTTCAATCTCTTCGTCGGAAGTACCGATCAGTCTCAGACGGATATTCAGTTCATTCTCTTCGATATATCCTGCAAGCGCCTTCACAACCTCCAGGCCTTTTTTGTAGCAGAGTACGCCGATAAGACCAATGTTAAAGGTCTCTGTGGTTTTTTTATTTTTTTCACTGCCGGAAGGTAATGGGGTGCATGCGGGATCACATGGAGATTGTATACATCCGGATAAGCACGCTTGAACAGCCTTGCCGTATCATCGGAAAATGCACGGATCTCATCACAGTTTGACAGAAATTCCCGGAATTTTGTACGCCAGAGCGTTCCGGTTCCGTATTCTGTGCAGGCATTGCTGCGGTTATCCGGAATACATTTATCGCAGACCTCACAGGATGGAACACCACAGTATTTTCCTTCTGCATCGATCAGATTCACTGCCGGACAAAGGGCAAAGAAATCATGAAGAAGCATAAGGAGCTTCGCACCCTGCTCTCTCTTAAGACGCAGGATACGTTCCAGGGTTCCGTAAAGATTCTGATAGGTCACAAGCTCGTTGATCCAAATCTCATCCACACGCATCAGCTCACCAAGGGCAGTTTCCAGATCATTTGCAAAAAATTCCATCTCATACTGCTTATACTGATACGTAAAGTAAAAACGATTGCTTACGATATTATAGCGGATGGTCACAAAACGGTATCCTTCCCGCAGAGCCAGACGTCTTTTTTCCACAAGATAAGCCGTTGCACCGCCGCCAAGATCATGGTCAAAGGCCACAATGGTAGGCACATCCAGCTTCCTGTTGAGAAGCTTCATTTCCACGTAGAGTCTTACCGGACGAAGCGGGTCTCTTCTGCAGTAATCCGCAGTATCCTTGTTGTAATCCGGATGCTTGCGGAGCAGCGCCTCACTGTGCTCTTTCAGAAGTCTCTGCTTTTCCTCAGACGGGAAACTTCCACCATGCTTGTGATATACAAACAGGTTATCCACATGCACGTTCTCATAGCCTGCAGCTATGGCACGCTGGCACCAGTCATTCTCCTCACCGTAGCCTTTTCCGAAATTCTCCTCATCCAGAAGGCCAACCTCCTGGATTGCTTTCAGGTTCATACCCATGCAGAAGCCCACACCGGTAGCATAGCCGGATACTGCGGACGGATCATGCGGAATTCATCATCGATCTCCCACAGCGGCATTCCCTCAAACAGTTTGTTATCCCGGCAGAAATCCGGGAAGCTGCAGATGGTTCCGCAAGTGGTAAACGGTGTAGTGGTTGCAATATTTTCCTTTGCAAAGATCGGAAGCATCAGGCGCTCCAGCCACTCTTCCGGAACCTCCACATCTGTATTTACAAGAGCCACATGATTTTCCGCCATCTTTAATCCACGGTTTACAGACGGAAGGAAGCCCATATTGGTCTCATTATTCAGAAGTACCACATTGTCATGCTCTGCGGCATATTTTTCCAGATAGTTTCCTACTTCAGGATCCGGACTCTTATCATTTACGAGGATCAGACGATATGGAACCTTTGTCTTTTCAATTCCGGAAAACAGGGCATCAAAATACTCCAGTCCGTTGTAAACCGGCACGATCACATCCACCTTCTGCTGATAGACTGCCTGTGGATATGCCTTTCTCGTGCTGCGTACATGACGCTGTTTGAAATGGCGAAGATTTCCGATACTCTTCGGATCTTCGATCGCGTATACCAGAAGCTCTTTCTGATCCCTGGTTCCCGGGATCTTTCCGATAAGGAATCTTCCGGTATCCGCTGCGGTTCCGTATTCCAGGAAAACAGAAGTCTCTGCCGGCGCAAGAACCGTTGCCAGGAAAGAAAACCCGGCACTTTCCGCATCCGGATTTCCAATGGCATTAGCCACATCCGTACGGTAGATCGTAGTACAGGAAGCCTCCTGAAGCTTCTGTGTTCCCTGATAAAATGCGATCCTTGGCTGTCCCATAGACGCAAACGTCGGATCAAAGGCCCAGCCAATGGCATTTAAGGTGCCATTCTCATAATGGAAGAAATCAACACTGCCCATACAGGTAGGAGTTGTCTCCACTCCCATCACTGCCGCCGGCTCTGTATGATAGCGAAGAACCTTTTTGACCAGTCTCTTTACCTGCGCTTTTTTGCCTGGATGACGAAGGGCCTCTTCCTGCGCACGTGCTGCTTCCTCTGCAGCTTGCTTTGCGGCACGTTCAGCCTCTTTTCTGATACGCTCCTGTTCTCTTCGTACTTCCCGCTCTTTTTCAAAGGCCAGAAGCTTTTCCACATCCGGAAGCTCAAGGCAGTCAAGTTTTCCCTCTATTACGATCCTGTCCACATTTTCCGGGTGCGTAACATCGATAAGATAAAAGCCATCGGTGGTAAAAAACGCAGTGGTACTGTTATCCACCTTCATATGGACACCCTGAGGCACAAGCTCCGCACTGCATCCGCAATCCAGACGCTCTATCCTCACTTTCAGGAAATGACCGTTTGCAGGATTCCAGCGGAGATTTCGTATTCCTTTGATACCGGAAAGCGCAAACTCTACCCGGAAACGGTTTCCGGAAAGTTTTCCCTCTGCATAAAGTGTATGCTCTTCACAGAATCCCTCACCAAGATCATAGTACATCTTGCTGTGCATCTGGTGCTTTTCTCTTTCTCTGTTCACCAGCTCTGTTACGGAAACCGGCACTTTTTTCTGTTCAAACGGGATCAGGGAACCGCAGCCCACATACTCATAGACGAAATGCATGGTCCAATCCATAAATATCTCATAGTCTGTATAGCTGATGTCAAACTCCGCCATCATCTCATCCTCATGACATAACCGCGGCAGCTCAGAAACATGTGTATACAGTTCATGGATCAGGCGCCACATGATAAAATTCACAGGCACAGGGAAATCAAACATCCACTCATAATCTATGATCTGATTTTCCTTTTCTCCCATAAAGATGTTGCTGCAGATCAGGTCCACATTGGCCGGGCAGACACATTCGTAATCCTCTCTTCCCGGATGATCACCAAATACCTCGCGGAACTCTCCGGTCCTGTAATCCACAACCTGACGAGCCCCGAAAAATTCCTGATAGAATTTTTTAAGAAGGGCCTTGATCTCTTCAAGATCTTCTTGCTGGGCAAGCTCTGCGATTTCCTGGTGAAGAGTTTTTCCAGTAAGGAGCGGATAAGAGATCTTTCCGTTTTCTGCCCTGCAGGGAAGATTCTTGTATTTATCGGATCCAGTACTCTCTGTTCCGGTTTTTTCCAGTTTTTCCACAAATTCCTCAGCCTGGGGCACCATAGCCTCTTTTTCCGCACGGACCTCTCCGTTCTCCCGGACGATCCTGGTCAGAAGACGGAACTTTTCTTTTCGCTCCTGGTTCAGCTTCACATAAAGGATTTCCTCCGGGTCCCGGTTTTCGGTACGTCCTGCCTCCACAAGAAAAGAATTCACAAAGCTGTCCAGGATCTTCTCTTTTTCGAAGGCCTTTACGCCTTCACTTTCTGCAAAAAGATCTGCTGTCTTATCTGTGTATACAGGATAGCTTCTTCCGTAGGAATTGGTATAAAGGCTCTCATCTGTAAAAATCTCTGTCGGAAATTTATAATCCGGATACGGGTAGTAAAAGCGCAGAAAAGGAAAGCCGCTGTTTTCCAGCAGCTCTCCCAGTTCATTCTTGGAAAAGGTGCGCACAGACTGATTTCCCGGATATCCATTGATCCCGAAAAAATGAAGATCTGTGTGATCCTCCGGTGCTCCGGCAAAGTACTTCAATCCCAGTCTGTTCTCAATGGCGATCAGAAGTCTTCCCTCCGGCTTCAGATAAGCGCCCATACGCTGAAGAAATGTCTCGTAAGGAGTTTTTCCCTCGGTAAAGCTCATGGCATACTCCAGCACACCGTTTACTACCACATAGTCGAATTTTTCCGGAAAAGTCATGTCATTCAGGTTTCCAACCATGATCGTCAGATTTTCCTTATCCCTGTTTCTCGCATAATTGATATCTGCCCGACGTTTGGAAAGCTCCACGGAAGTCACATGACCGGCCTTGCGGCAAAGCATTCCGGTAATGGCTCCGCATCCGGCTCCGATCTCCAGAACGGAATCCGCCTTTTTCAGAGGATACCAGCTTAAGATATTCTCCCGCAGCCCTGAAAAATGGTAGACCATTGGAAAACTCACCTCTTCCTCCGGCAGGTTTTCAAAAGATTTGCCTTCCTGTGCCATTTTCAGAAGTGTTTCCTCGATATCCCCATCGGAATAATGATCCTTCGCCGTATAATAATCTAAATTCAACTCCGCCATAGTCGTTCCTCCACTTATTTCACAGATACTTTGGAAAACAGATCAAAATATCCCACTGCTTTCTTATCTGTGATCACAGTCAGGTTACACACATCGTAAAGACGATGAAATACGGTAAAATCGCCGTCTTTATATCCGGTGCAGCCCAGACACAGCATATATTCCCCTGCCTCCAGAGGCATCACCTGTTTGAAGGTGATCTCACGGACATCGCCTGCCTTCTGCGGTTTCAGAGGCGTATGTTCATACATGGTATTGGTTCCTGTGATCTCAGTGCCTTTCAGATCTTTCAGGGTAAATGCAAAGATCGGATCGCTGACATCTGCCTGGAACTTCACTTTCATCTGAACGGAAAATTCCTTGCCTTTTTCGATCACATTGGTGATCATACCTGTATCATCCCGGATGGCAAAATCCACGATCTCGCCAAGCTTACTGCCGTATTCCAAGACCTTGGGATTCAGGTTCAGGCTGTCCTTCATAGCTTTACCGCTTCCGGTATGTGCTTTCAGTGAAACGTCTGCTCCGGCTGCCTGGTTCTCCGTCGTCTGTCCCTCTTCTGCATCGTCTGTGTTTTCTTCCAGATCTGCATCGTCATACTGATTGACCAGCACACGACGGTAAAGATTGACCATCTCCTTGGCACCACCCTCTGCAAGCTTCTCACCTTTGTTTAAAAGCACAACACGGTCACAGTATTTTCCGATGCTGCTCAGGTCATGGCTTACAAACAGAATAGTCTTCCCCATTTCCTTGAACTCTTCGAACTTCCGGTAACATTTTGCCTGGAAAAATACATCTCCCACGGAAAGAGCCTCATCAACGATCAGGATCTCCGGATCGATATTGATAGCTACCGCAAAAGCCAGACGCACGAACATACCACTGGAATATGTTTTTACCGGCTGATAGATAAAATCACCGATATCTGCAAAATCAAGAATAAACTGCAGCTTGGCATCGATCTCTTCCCTGGAAAAACCGATCATGCTTCCGTTGAGATATACATTTTCAAGTCCGGAATATTCTCCGTTAAATCCGGCTCCCAGCTCCAGAAGCGCTGAGATCCTTCCGTTTACGGCTATTTCCCCGGCCGTGGGCGAAAGTACGCCGGTGATGATCTTCAGGATCGTGGATTTACCGGAACCATTTGTTCCGATAATTCCCACTGTTTCTCCCTTATGCACCTGAAAGGATACATGGTTGAGCGCATAATGCTCTTTATATTTCTTTTTTCTGGATAATCCCAGGGACTCCTTAAGACGATCCATAGGATTATCGTAAAGCTTGTACATCTTACTGACATCATTTACTGAAATCGCAATATCTTCTGCCATTTTCAACCTCACTTTTGTGTAAATCGTTCACTCTCACAATCTGCCGCCGTTCTGCTTTTTATCCTTACAGAGCAAATCCCCCATGGGAACTGTCCGGTCCGGATCAGGCGGATATCCGCCATCCGCATTCAATTAAAGCACATCTGCAAAATGCGGCTTCAGACGTTTGAATATCACAGATCCCAGTCCGAAAAGCAGGATCGTAACTACCCAGAAATAGATCGTCCATGAAGCATGGTTCCAGATCCCGATATGACCAAGCATGGAATCACGGTAGCCCGTAACTACATAGTACATCGGATTCAGCTTAAACAGCTTGATCAGCCATGGATGTGAAGAAAGCATATTGATATCCCACATGATCGGTGTAAGCCATACACCCACCTGAAGAAAAATACTGATGATCTGGGTCAGATCACGGAAAAAAATGACGATCGCACTTGTAGCATACACAAGTCCCAGTACAAAAAGGAAGGTGCAGACAGAGTAATAAATGATCTGCAATGTATAAAGGCTTGGTGTATATCCGTAGCATGCACATAAGATCAGTGCAAAGGCCACAAAGAAAACATGCACGAAAAGTGCGGAGATGATCTTTACGATAGGAAGGATGCTGATCTTGAATACAACCTTCTTCACAAGATAATTGTATTCGATCAGGGCATTGGTTCCACCGTTTAATGCATCCTGGAAGAAAAACCACGGCACGATACCGGATACCAGATAGAGTACAAAGGATAATCCGATACCGTTCCGGCCTTCAGTCTACGGAAAATACAAACCAGTAGACCAGGATCGTTACGATAGGCTGGATGAATGCCCAGACAATGCCAAGATAGGATCCTGCATATTTTGTTTTGAAATCATTTTTTGCAAGGCTTAAAACCAGCTTTCGATTCTGGTACAGCTCTGCCGGCAAAGCTAATATTTTCTTCATTCTGTAATTCCTTATCGATTCTTATATTCCTCGAAGCTTCCCCACTTCTGATCCTTGTCGGAGAAAATAAGCTCCATGCCTTCCGGGATCGGCCACTCAACGTTAATGTCCTTGTCATTCCAGATCAGTCCGCCCTCATCGTTTGGATGATAGAAATCAGAGCACTTGTAAGTGAACTCTGCATTCTCGGAAAGTACCAGGAAGCCATGAGCAAATCCCTTAGGAATAAAGAACTGTTTCTTGTTTTCTGCGGAAAGGACTACGCCATACCATTTTCCAAAGGTCTTGGAGCCTTCACGAAGGTCAACCGCAACATCAAACACTTCTCCGTTTACCACACGTACCAGCTTATCCTGAGGATAGCTGATCTGGAAATGAAGTCCGCGGAGAACACCGTAACGGGAGCTGGACTGATTATCCTGAACGAATTCCACATCAATGCCTGCTTCCTTGAAATCGTTATAATTGTATGTTTCCATGAAATATCCTCTGGAATCACCAAATACAGTTGGCTCGATTACTTTTAATCCTTCAATATCTCCGCACTGTGTTACTTTTATTTTTCCCATTTTTTCTTTCTCCTTTTCTGTTTTGATTTATTTGTGATGTTTCTTTTCTTTTATTCTGAGAGCCGCAAGAAGGGCGATCAGGATCAGGATCATCGCTGCCATGATCATAAGAAGGATCTTACGCAGGGCAGGAATGCTCTTTTTTTCGCTGGTGTCCTCTCCGGCTATACTCTTCTCTGTTGTTTTGCTGTTATCTTCCTCTGCTGATTCTGTGGAAGCTTCCGCTTCGGAACTTTCCGCTTCCTGGCTGTCCTCTGCCGCCGCGGTCGGTTCCGGTACCGGTGTATCAGTTGCCTGTGCAACACTTGCGGTACCGATCAGATAATCTCCGAAATAGTAACCGGTTTCTGTTTTCCCATTGGTATTCTCTGACTTCTCGGTAAGGGAATTCAGCTCCACCCCTTTTGGAAGGAATACATAGCCGCCATTTACTTCTGTTTTTGTGAAATTCTCAAATGCGTAATTGAACATAGCTGTACTGTCCATACAGGAATTGGAAAGCTCTGTTCCACGCATAGTCACTGCAATATATGTGGTATTATCTCTGGTCACTCCTGTGACAAGTGTATGCCCTGCCGCAACGGTAGTTCCGGTTTTTCCACCAATGCAGCCTTCATAGTAAAATCCGCTTTCCGGTGCAAACATAGGATGATGGGTATGCAGGATCCTCTGCTGGCTGTTCATATTTGTAGGCTGGATGATATAGTCCGGTGTGCCCACAACCGTACGGAATGTTTCATTTTTCAGGCCTTCTCGGAAGATCAGCGCCATATCCCGCGCAGAAGAATAATGATTATCATCCGGAAGTCCGCTGGAATTTGCAAAATGTGTATTGGTACATCCGATCTCACTGGCGCGCTGGTTCATCATATCGATAAATGCCTGCTCTGTCCCGCCGATATGCTCTGCGATCTGTGCCGCAACGTCATTGGCAGACTGGATGATCAGAGCATGAAGACAATCCTCCATAGTCAGGACTTCGCCCACCTTTGTGCCGATATTACTGGAATCTGCCGTAACATTACGCACCCCGGTCTCTGTAAAGGTCACCTTCTCATCCATGGTGGAGTTCTCCACTGCCACCAGCAAGGTCATGATCTTGGTAATGCTGGCCGGATATCTCTGTTCATCTCCGCCCTTGTTATAAAGAACAACTCCTGTGTCTGCATCCATCAGGATACCGGTATCTGAGGTAATATCCGGTCCTGCCGGCCATCCCTGGATCTGGTTGGTGCTGATATCATATTTCGCATTCAGATCCACTGCAGCCATGGTCTGTAACGGCAGCATCAGCGCCACACCGACTGCTGCGAAAACTGCCAGTAATTTTTTTT
>ENA-OQBT01000421-OQBT01000421.1-human-gut-metagenome-genome-assembly--contig:-NODE-421-length-26653-cov-3.355764_pt1 | contig 26653 bp, 28 predicted proteins | sample MGYA00242749_ERZ504557 | MGnify/ENA primary metagenome ERZ504557 (study PRJEB26092, sample SAMD00036243) | human gut metagenome | host: Homo sapiens | study: EMG produced TPA metagenomics assembly of... | reverse complement strand
CTTTCCTTCTTTCTTATCTTCTTCCAATTTCGGTGTCAGACTCGCGTACGACACTGTTTTTCTTGATATATCTACAATCAGATCTACGGTTGTGAATGCCAGTCCTACATACGTATCGGCTGCGCCGTAGTAGATCGCGATCTTTCCGGTCTCTGCATCGTGAATGGTTGCGCACGGGAAGGTTACGTTCGGAACGAAGCCTCTCTCCTCATACCACTCTTCCGGTGTCAGAAGGAAGTTCTGGCAGCGGTATTTTACGATGGACGGATTCTCTTTGTCGAGGATTGCGCCGCCGATGCTGTATACATAGCCATTGCAGGTGCCGCTTACACCGTGGTAGAACAGCAGCCATCCTTCGTTGGTCTCAATCGGAGCTGCGCCGCCGCCGATCTTTAAGGACTCCCACCACTCCGGCTCTTGCTCATGACGTGGCGGGTGTTTGCCCCAGTACAGCATATCCGGGCTCTCGGACAGGAAGATGTCACCGAACGGTGTGTGGCCGCTGTCGCTTGGACGGGACAGCATCACGAAGTTGCCGTTGATTTTTCTCGGGAAGAGAACGGCATTTCTGTTGAATGGAAGGAATGGATTCTCCACACGTACGAAGGTTTCAAAATCTTTTGTTTTTGCCATTCCGATGGCTGCACCGTAGAAGTCCTGGCACCAGATGATGTAGTAGGTATCTTCTACTTTTACAAGACGCGGGTCATATGCGTAAACCGGCATGAACGGTTTGCCTTCTTCGTCAACGAACTGGATTTTGTTCTCATCGAAATTCCAGTGGATCGCATCTTTGCTTCTTCCAAGGTAGATGTACGGGATTCCGTTTGTCTGCTCACCACGGAATACTCCGATGAACTCGTCGCCGTACGGCATAACGGCGCTGTTGAAGATTCTTGCTACTTCCTTCACCGGATTTCTTCCGATGATCGGATTCTCGCTGTATCTCCATACCGGTGCACCGGAAAACTCAGCCGGGCCTTCCTGCATGGCATATTTTTGACAGCATCTCCAATAATTTTAACTTCGCTCATTTTTTGAAACCTCCATGAAAAATATTGTTTGTTTATGAGTTGTACTTTGTTTTTTTAAGTTTCTGTTAGTGGACAGAATCTTGTTTTTTCATTCTTTTTCTCCGAACGCCGTGTTTTATCACCCTCACGCCCAGTCCTTTAGCTTAATTTTAACATAGATGATTAATTTTTCAACTGGAAATTACTTAAAAAATAAGTTCCGTTAGATACTGTCAATTTTTAAGTGACTTTGTTGTGTAATATGTACAAAAACGGGGCATTTCAAAATGCCCCGTTTCTTAATTTATAATTCAGTTATAAAAATCAAAGCTTTACGCTCTCTTTCGGCACCAGCTGTCCGGAGACAATTTCCATATTTTTGCCGGATGCCGCGCCGCGGATCTGCTTCAGCGCTTTTTCGAGCGCTACTTTTACCATCGCCTTCGTATTGATCTCATACGAAGTGATCTTGAGATCCGGGAAACCCGGATACAGGTAATTATCGAAGCCGACAACGGAAACGTCCTCCGGCACGGAGATGCCGCGTTTTTCCAGCTCGAGCATCAGAAGGCCGGCGGTCAGGTCGCAGTTGCAGACGAACGCTTCCGGCATCTGTTCCGGGAGATGAATTTCGATCTGGCCCCGCTCATCACGGTCCTCCAGAATCCATTCCGCCGGTGTCACATCGCGGTGTTCCAGAACAGCCTTAGAAAAACCGCAGTACCGATCCATGATACTGCTGGAAAAATGAATCGAACCGACAAAAGCCAGCTTGGTAAGGCCATGCTCATACAGGTATTCCGTCATCAGATACATTCCGTGAAAGTTATCTGCGATCACGGCATCTTTTGCCAGCTCATTGTCGTAGAAATCCAGAAATACGATCGGAAGATCCACGTTTTTCTTCAGATAGTGGATGTAATCGCGGCTCGTGTCTCCCATAAGGATCAGTGCATCGACGGTCTGCTCCTTGGCGATGCACGGCACGATCATCTCATCTTCCATCTCCTGTTTCAGGATCTCCACGGTCACCATACAGCTCTTTTCCGTCGCCGCCAGTGCCATCTCCTGATACATTTTCCAGTAAAATGTCGTATACTCTGCCAGATACCGTTCCGGAATCACCACTCCGATGCAGCGCAGGCTTTTTCCCTGTGTATTTCTCGCTCCGCTTCCCGGCTGGCGGTACCCCATTTCCTTTGCAATTTCCAGAATCCGGGCGCGCATCTCATCGCTGACCCCTTTCTGTCCTGTAATCGCGTTATGCACGGTGACGGCGCTGACGCCCGCCACCTTTGCAATATCTGCCAATCTTACTTTTGCCATATCCGTTGCTCCTTAGTCTACTGCAACAAAGTGATACAGTCTGCTGACGAAATCACCCCAGAAATCTTTCATCCGGAAACCGGCATTCATCAGCATCTCGCCGCTGTAAACCTCATCGGTTCCCTCCAGACGATATTTTTTCGCCGGATCAAAGCCGCGCAGGCGAACCTTGCGGGACGGCATATTTGCCTGTGCCAGCACCTGTACGTAGGTCACAAGCACTTCGCTTTTATCCTCCGATGCTACTGCCCAGCAGTCGGATCTGTGGTTTTCACGGCTGGAAAGAATACGGTAATACTCTCCCTCGCGGATCAGTTCATGATATTTGTGATACATTGCGGTCTGCTCCGGAATCAGCTTTCTCTCTTCTTCCGGCAGTTTTGTGATATCAAGCTCATAGCCGAACGTTCCGGCCAGTGCCACATGGCCTCTCGTTGTAAACGGAGTTACACGGCCAACCGTGTGGTTCGGGCATACGCTGACGTGTGCACCCATTGAGCAGAGCGGGTAAATGAGGGCTGTTCCCTCCTGGATTTCCAGACGCTCAATCGCATCGGTGTCGTCGGAGCACCAGATCTGCGGACTGTAGTAAAGCATTCCAGGATCGAAACGTGCACCGCCGCCGGAGCAGTTCTCCAGAAGCAGATCCGGGAACTCCTGTATCAGACGCTCCTGCATCGCATACATACCGAGCACGTAGCGGTGGAACAGCTCCTGCTGGGAATCTTTGTCCAGGTAGGTGCTTCCCAGGTCGCTTAACTGACGGTTCATATCCCATTTCACGTATTTGATGTTTGCACTGCGCAGGATTTTTGCCACACATTCATACGCATAATCCTGCACTTCCGGGCGGGAGAGATCCAGCACGTACTGGCAGCGGATCTCAGTCGCTTCTCTTCCCGGAATCTGAATCGCCCATTCCGGGTGCTCTCTGTAGAGATCAGAGTCCGGGGAGATCATCTCCGGCTCGAACCAGATACCGAATTCAAGACCGATTTCATTCACTTTGTCAACCAGATTTTTCAGGCCGCCTTTGATCTTCTCTTCGTTGACAACCCAGTCACCGAGGAAGAATCGTCTTTATTTCGTTTTCCGAACCAGCCGTCATCCATAACAAGCATCTCGATGCCGTCTTTTTTTGCCTCTCTTGCGATATCGAGGAGTTTATCGGTATCAAAATCAAAGTAAGTTGCTTCCCAGTTGTTAATCAGAATCGGGCGTTTTTTGTGGTTGTACGGGCTGCGGATCATATGTCTGCGATAAAATGCATGGTAGGAACGCGTCATTTTGCCAAGTCCCTCGGCAGAGTAGACCATAACAACCTCCGGCGCCTGGAATTCATCGCCGGCTTTTAAATTCCAGCAGAACTCCTCCTGGTTGATACCCATGACCATACGAACGGTATCAAACTGGCATCTTTCCACCTGTCCGATAAAGTTGCCGGAATATACGAAGTGCATTGCGTAAACCTCGCCGCGCTCCTGATCCGTTCCCGGTGTCACCAGGGCCACAAACGGGTGCTCCTGATGGCTGGACTCTCCTTTTCCGGAGGAAACGAGCTGTTTTCCGTAACGGAGCGCACCCTGCTGGATGTGGCGTTCTCTTCCCCAGGATCCATGAAGAGAAAGCATCTCAAAGTCTTCGTTGTCCATATCGAGGCAGGCACTGTAGATTTTCTCTACCTTCAGCGCTTCACTGCCTTCATTTTTCACGCGGACACTTCGGGTGATAACGTTTTCTTTTGTAAAAACAGAGTAGGAAAGGACAACAACAAGATCAAGAACAGGATCTTTGCAGGTGATTTCCAGAGTTTCTACTTCGTCCTCGGTTCCAAAAGAAGCTGGAAGACCGGTCAGCGGGCGTTTTCCTTTGAAAATTTCATAGGAATCAAGAAAATCTCACATCCCATACGGCCCTGTGCATTTCTTATATTCAGACAGCTCTCACGGTAATCGCCGACTCCTCCGGTCGGGTATTCCATTGGAAAACGGTCGAGGAACGAAGATTTCTCTCTCTTATTGACGGACGGGGTGAACGGCGGCTCATCCATGCGGAGCGGATACAGATCCGGCTCTCCGTGCAGAAGGGGTCCATAGTAAACATGTCCGACGTAGCCTTCCGGCTCAGGCCGATCACATACGTCGTATTCTCTGTATTTAACTGAAAAAGCTTTTTCTCATCATAATATAAAATCGCCATTTTCTTCTCCTTATTTCAGGTAAGCTTGATCCGCCGGGCCGATTTTTGTACAAAAAGACCTCACCCGCCGGGCTGAGGCCTTTTTTTTGTTTCTATATCACACAGCGTTTAAGCAGTTACCATTGCATTTTTTAATTTTTCCAGTTTCTCGGCTGCATCTTCAAGGGATGTGCCTTTTACGCCGAAATAGAATTTGATCTTCGGCTCAGTACCGGATGGGCGCACACAGCACCATGCGTTGTTTTCCAGCTCATAGTAAAGAACGTTGGAGGACGGAAGTCCGGTCGCGCTCTTCTCTCCGCTTACGAGATCCTGGCGTACATCTGCTTTGTAATCGCGTACGGCAAGAACCTGGAAACCGCCCAGCTCTTTTGGCGGGTTCTCACGGAAGTTGGTCATCATGGTCTGGATCTCTTTTGCACCGTCGATACCTTTTAAGGTCATCGTTGCAAGACCCTCTTTGTAGTAGCCGTACTCCTCGTACATATCCACCATGGCATCCCACAGTGTTTTGCCCTGCTGTTTGTAGTATGCAGCAACCTCGCAGAGCATCATAACTGCCACGCAGGCATCTTTATCTCTTGCATATGTTCCGGCCAGGCAGCCATAGCTCTCTTCCAGACCAAATACATAATTGTGTGCACCGCTCTGCTCAAAAAATTTGATCTGCTCGCCGATGTATTTGAATCCGGTCAGAACCTCGATCAGTGCCACGTTATAAGCTTTTGCGATTGCTTTTGCCATATCGGTCGTAACAATCGTCTCAACGAGTGCCGGGTTCTCCGGCATGGTTCCGTTCTTGGTGCGCTCACGCAGAATATACTCTGCGATCAGCATACCGGACATGTTTCCGGTGAAGCTACGTACTCGCCGGTCTTGCTGTCTTTTGCATAAACGCCGAGACGATCTGCATCAGGGTCGGTTGCAAGGATGATGTCAGCGTCTACTTCTTTTGCCAGTTTCAGCGCCAGTGTCCATGCTTTCTCGTCTTCCGGGTTCGGGTAAGCCACCGTCGGGAAGTTTCCGTCCGGCACTTTCTGCTCTTTTACAACGTAAACCTGATTAAAGCCAAGCTCGCGCAGAACGCGGCGTACCGGCACATTTCCGGTTCCGTGAAGCGGTGTGTAGACGATCTTCATATCTTTTGCCGCATCTTTGATGATTTCCGGATGAATGCTCTGCTCTTTTAATTTTGCAACGTAACGGTCATCAAAATCGGTTCCGATGACCTGGAACAGGCCTTCTGCTCTTGCATCATCTTCTTCCATCGTTTTAACGGCAGAAAACTCGGTTACTTTTGCTACCTCTGCGAGAATGTTTTTGTCGTGCGGCGGTGTAATCTGTGCGCCGTCCTCCCAGTATACTTTGTATCCGTTGTACTCTCTCGGGTTGTGGCTTGCGGTAATGACGATACCGGAAATACAGCCGAATTCACGGACAGCAAAAGAAAGCTCCGGTGTCGGACGCAGGGACTCGAACAGATACGTTTTGATTCCGTTTGCATTCAGGCAGAGTGCTGCTTCGCGTGCGAATTCCGGAGACATTCTTCTGGAATCGTGTGCGATGGCTACGCCTTTTTCCTGTCCGTTCTGGGAAATAATGTAGTTGGCAAGGCCCTGGGTTGCCTGGCGTACGGTGTAGATGTTCATGCGGTTGGTACCCGCTCCGATGACACCGCGGAGTCCGCCGGTACCGAACTCAAGCTGACGGTAGAAACGGTCTTCGATTTCTGCCTCATTTCCTTCGAGTGCTTTCAGCTCTTCTCTGGATGCCTCATCAAAATATGGATCATTGCACCATTTTTCATATACTTCTCTGTAACTCATGTTTGTTATCCTCCTGTCTGTTGTACTTTATTTAACTTAAGACAGCAGACTTTTTCTGGATTTAAGCTCGTTTCATTACAGCTTAAAGTTACCATTTATTTAGTCTGCCGTCAACTTAATTTTTAATTTACAATTATTCAGAGCCATGTAAAAACTCAGAGGCGGCTGTGGATCCTGCTTGCAGGAATGAACAGCTGCTTCTGAATTTTTATAGGACGAGAAACCGCAGCGAGATGCAGCGCAAGCGGAATCTTCCAAGCGCTGTACGCGAATCATAAAACATCGTCTCCTTCTAAGAACTCAAGCTCTTTTTCGGTCTGAATTGCCGGCAGTGCACTGTATTTCAGATTCTTTGCCCAGCCTTTTTTCTCCTCGGAGAAGCGCTCGCTGATTCTCTTGTAGACGAGTTCGCATCCTCTCTGGCTGCCGCCCTGCAGCAGAATCACATACTGGGACGGGCTGTATTTTGCAAAGAAATCGGAATGACGCAGGCTGCGTTTCATTACCTCAAGCAGCTTTTCGGACATACGGTCAAGGCGCGGACCGCCTTTTGCCGGGTAACCTTTTCCGTCTATAATGGTGCACAGCATCAGCCACGGCATCTGTCCGTTCAGCTCGGACATACGGTAAACAAGTCGGTAGCAGTCACGGAATCCGGCGAGGGAACAGAAGAATGCTCCGCCCTTTTCTCCCGGGCTCTCCTGAAGATCTGCCTGTACCTCTTCGATCACGCGGTGTCTGCTGCCCATGCGGCTTCCCAGATAGCGGTACTGCTCCACCAGTTTCTCGCTCGGTGTAACGCCAAGCTCTTCAAAGTAATGTTTCGAGGTCTGCTCGTACAGTTTCATGGCCTCTTTGTATCTCTCCAGGCCGATCAGCGCCTGCATCTGGACTGCCTGCCACTCGTCGAACGGATACAGTTCGGAAGCAACAGAAGTCAGTTTCTGCAGCTCATCGAACTCCTCGTTTTTCAGAAGATACTCACTTACTTCTTTCAGTGCATCGGAATATACTTTTTTCAGCTGCGCGCGCTCCGCCTGTACCCACTCTTCCTCGCCGAAATCTGCAAGGAACTCTCCGGTGTACAGCTCCAGTGCTTCGATCATCTGATCCATGCGCGCTTTCTCGTCCGTCTCTTTTCCTGCTTCCAGGATCTTATTTTTGATATCAATCGCATCTACCTCGACCGGCATCGGGCTGGTCCAGTGGTAAACGCCTTTCTGTGTATAAATGTACTCAAACTGCGGAAGTCCTGCCTCGACAAGGCTTCTTTTCAGGCGATGTACGCCGACACGCAGGCTGTTTGCCGCGTCCGCCACATCTTCTCTTCCGTATGTGCTCTCCAACAGTCTTCCTCTGGAAATTCCATTGTCCTTGTTATAGAGGAAAATCTGCAGAAGTCTCATCGATTTTGTTGCCATTGTTTTCCGGAAGGAAATCGGCTGGTCGCCGTACTCCAGGAAAAAACTTCCCATCATGTGTACTTTTAAAAGCGGTAACTGTTCTGTTTGGTTTTTCATTTCTTCGTTCATACTAACTCCTGTATTGCCTGTTGTGCTCTAATCTCTGTTGTCGGTTGCGCTGCGCTCCGCAATCGGCTGCGGTAACGGGCCGGCGGTTCCCTGTTCGTTCATTTCAAAACAATTACGGACGCCGGATTTCTGTTTTCTATTTTACATCATTTTAATCAAAAATCCTACTATAAAATGTATAAAATATTAACTTTAACACCGAAAAATTCCTGCTTTTTCTTCTTTTGTCTTGTTATCTTTTTGTCAATCCCATCTCATCCGTAAATTGCCCGCATGATTTTAGCCATCAGCCGCCCTGCAGGCGCCGAGAGCACCAGTACTACAGCAAGAGATACCATGCCGCACCCGAGCAGTGCGCGGTTCACAAGTCCCCGTGCTGAGCAGAATCCGAGGCAGAATCCCTTCTTCCAGGGCCAGAACAGCTTTTCCGGTTTCCGGTTGAAAAAATCGAGCACCAGATGGGACAGAAAGCCCACGGCAAAATAAGCGGACGCATCCGGGTAGATGATGTCCACGCACGCCGTCAGCAATGCCAGCGCCGCAAATGAATGCATGAAGGAGCGGTGCGGCTGCTGTTTCCCATAGGCGCAGATCAGCAAAAATGCTGCCGTTCCGGTGAGGAGACGCAGCACGCTGCTGTCGCTTGTGAGGCGGCGGTAAATTCCAAGATTCAGTTTATACTCCGCAAGAATTGTGAGCACCGCAACTGCAACTGTTGCCGTAATAATCTTATCGGCATCGCGGTGCGCCTGTGAAGTGCCGACATCAATGTCACTGATCAAACCGCCGATCGCGGCAGCCCCGGCACCGGCCACAAGCGCGGGAACCGTCTGCGGCTGTAAAACAGCAAGTGCCGCTGCTGTTCCAATAAAAAAATGTGTTCTTCCAAGCATTTGTCTGTTTTTTCCTTTCGTAAAATTTCCTTTATCATAGCACATTCCCGCCCTTTTATGCAACCATTTGTTCGATTCTTTTACGACCGTATGGTCCTATCAGGATCAAAAAAAGAACCTCCTGCGACCGTTTATCGCCGCAGGAGGTTCTCCTCTGTTTCTGCCTTTATTCCATACTATTTCCAGGTTATCTTATTTCACGTTTTTCCCTTCATTGTATGAATTTTCATTTGACATTTATCGCTCATTTGAGTTATATCTTTATGCTTCATATACCAGTTCACCAGCAAGATACGTCCGGCACACCGGAATGTCTTTGATCGTGCTCTCATCCACCTCAAACGGATTCTGACCCAGTACGACGAAGTCTGCCATCATGCCTTCTGCGATCTGGCCTTTCACGTTCTCCTCGAAACTTGCCTCGGCACTGCGGATCGTGTAACTGTCGAGTGCTTCCTGTACGGTGAATTTCTGATCCGGCAGGTACGGGCCGACATGGTCGCGCAGCGTTGTTCTTGTGACAGCGCACTGCATGCAGGCGAGGGCATCCGGCAGCTCTACCGGGCAGTCAGTTCCGTTGCTGACGGAGACGCCGTTATTCATCAGCGTCTTCCAGCTGTAGCTTGTGCTCGCAAGCTCTTTGCCGACGCGCTCCTCTACGATATGGTTATCGTAATCGAGGAAGATGCTCTGTGCGTAAACGTGAAGATGCATTTTCGCGATTTTTTCAAGCTGATCGGCTCTTGTGATCTGGCAGTGCACGATGCCGTGGCGGTGATCTTCTCTCGGGTTTTCAGCAAGGGCTTTTTCATAGGCACTTAACACGCGGTCGAGGCACGCATCACCGATCGTGTGAACTGCAGCCTGCATGCCGTGTGCATTGGCGTAGCCGATCATCTCATCCATGGTTTCCTGGGTGAATACCGGGATTCCGCAGGTGGACGGGTCGTCTGCGTATGGGCGACTGAGGAATGCTGTTCTCGCACCGAGTGCGCCGTCGCCGAGCATTTTCAGCGGTCCGATTTTAAAGCGGTCTGTGCCGATGCCGGTCACATTTCCAGCCTCAACGAAACCTTTTAAGGATTCCAGATCGGTAAAGTTGCTCTGCTCGTAAACGCGGACGGTCAGCTCGCCGGAATCCTCGAGTTCTTTGTATGCTTCGTTGACGGTCTGCCACGGAACGGCGCGGTAAACGCAGTAATCATCACTCTGGCTGCTGGTGACGCCGTAGCTGTTCAGGGCTTTGCAGGCGCTGCGGATCATATCTTTGATTTCCTCTTTGCTCGGCACCGGAATGCTGTCGTAAACCGGTTCCATTGCATTGTCGAAGAATCTTCCGTCCGGCTCACCGTTTTCCATACCGATCTCTCCGCCCTCCGGCTGCGGGGTATCTGCGGTGACGCCGAGGAGTTCCAGCGCTTTGCTGTTGACTACGAGGCAGTGGCCGCACGCTCTCGTCGCGCAGATCGGAACTTCAGTTGATACGCGGTCAAGATCGTAGCGGTTCGGCATGCGGTCCACGTCCGTGAAGTAATCCTGATTCCAGCCGCGGCCCATCAGCCATGCGCCGTCTTTTCGCGGATGCTCTTTCTGGAAGGTGTCGAGGCAGGCGAGCATATCTTCCAGGCTTTCGGTATGTGCGGCAAGCTGCGCTTTCAGCAGGGAGCTTCCGTAATTTAAAAGGTGCATATGGCTGTCGTTAAAACCGCTGCAGACGAATTTTCCGCCGAGGTCTACAACTTTGTCGCCGGCTGCTGCAAGGGCATCTGCCTCTGCGCTGCTTCCGGCGAAAACAAATTTGCCGTCTTCTACTGCAAACGCTTCGACAAGCGGCAGTTTTCCGGTGTAGACAGCTCCGTTTTTGTAAATTGTTTTCATATCATTATCCTCCTACTGTCATCTAAATTTGATTCTATTCTTTTCTGCCCATTTGCGCAATATACAAATTCAGACACGCTATTCTCTTGCGTGTCTGGATTCGCTTTTGAATATTTTTTATTTCGTTTTCTCTTCGTAGACAGGCAGGCGTTCTTGTCTACCGTGCCCTGGCCGAAGTTTCTTGCTTTGTAGTCTTTCAGCAGTTTGAAATACTGGTTCGAGAGAATCAGGATCACTGCTACGTTGACGAAGGTCGGGATCGCAGATGTGATATCAACGACAGTCCAGATAAAGCCCTGGTTGTTTGTCTTTACCAGATAGATCGTCCACAGTACGCCCGGCAGAGCGCGGATTGCGTAGAAGATTTTCATGACGATATCTTTCATCTTGCCTTCTTTTTTATACAGATGCTCCAGAATTGCCAGATAGTAGGTGAACCATCCGCCGGAAGTCGTTACAGTGAAAATGACCATGATGACTGCCAGAAGGATGCTTCCAAATTTGCCGAATCCGCTTGCAAATGCACTTAAAGCAAGTGTTCCGCCGTTCGTTCCGTCGGTCCAGTTTCCGCTTAAGATAACGGAAAGTGCGGTGATCGTACAGATAACCATGGTATCAAAGAATACCTCGAAAGATCCCCACAGACCCTGCTCTACCGGATGCGGTGTTTTTGCGGAAGCATGGATCATTGGAGAAGTACCCCATCCAGCCTCATTGGAGTATACGGAACGCGCCATACCCACACGGATAATCTCGCTGACTGCGCAGCCGGCAAAACCGCCGATCGCTGCTGTTCCGGTAAATGCGTTTGTTACGATGGCTGCAAATACGCCAGGAACGCGGTTGATGTTGATGATGATCATGCCAATTCCCATCAAGATATAAAGAACGCTCATAAATGGAACGAGCTTGCTGAACAGACTTGCGATTTTCTTCGTACCGCCGCTTGTAACGACATAGGTCAGAATGCAGAGCAGAACGCCCATCACGATAACGCCTTCTACTTTGAAGCTTCCAAGATTGATATTCTCAATACCGAACGCACCGGCTACGACCTGAGATGCGGTCAGGTTGGAAGAGGTTACGAAGAAGGTGGAGAAAATACCGATGCCGAAGATGAGCGCCGGGATCAGCCACAGCTTGCCCCAGTGGCGCTCCTCGCCAAGTCCGCACTCCATGTAGTAAGTCGGACCGCCGTAGTACTCACCTTTTTCGTTGGTGTGACGGTAGTAGCAGCCGAGGGTAACCTCAACCTGTTTTAATATCATACCAAGCAGAGACGAAAGCCACATCCACATAATGGCTCCCGGGCCGCCTGCTGCAACTGCAGTTGCAACACCGGCGATATTACCGAATCCTACGGTACCGCCGATAGCGGTCGAAATCGCCTCAAACGAGGAAAGCATACCCTTTCCTTCACTTGCTTTGTCTTCTTTCTGGAACAGTTTTCCGCCGGTTCTCTTCATAATCCAGCCAAAGTGACGAAACTGGAAAAATCCAGAACGAACGGTAAAGTACAGACCGGTCAGAATCATCAGCGCGATCAGCGGCACGCCCCAAAGGACACCGTCCAGCCAGTTAAGAAATGCTATCATGTCAAAATCCTCCCTTTTTTCTTTTCCGGCAACAGTTTTCTTCAGACGTATCCTGTAACACCCGTTTCGTCTTTCGTTCTCCAACCAAACAGATTTCCACCCCTGGAACCTTTTGTCACGGTTCCAACTGCAGTACAATAAAAAGAGCAGCGGTCTTCACCACTGCTCCATTAAATCTACGTTCATGAAGCAATAGCTCCTCCACCAGTACGGTGAGAGTGCACAGCCTGTTCGACTGTACCCCAACGCAGACAGTTTTTCGGGAACTGCCCCGTTTCGGCGAATGCTCCTTTCCCTGCCCGTCCCAGACCCCGTTGTCTCAGGACAGCTACTCTTAGCCTTCGCGCCTCTATTGCCGAATATGTATATTGACAGGTATTATCATATGTTTCTTTTCGCTACTTGTCAATCGTTTTTTCGACATTATTTTACAAAAATTTTATATTTTCGAAATTTGTCCTGATTTATTTGACTTTCTTGTCTCCCTCTGACGGCTTCAGCTGGTTGAACTTCCACAGACGCTCCATATAGCCGGACTGCTCTTTGGCCAGCTCTTCCACATTCGGGTTGTAAATGATTCCTTTTACCATTCATTCTCTGTCTGTCATACTGTCCTCCTGTCTGCTGTAGGATCTAAATAAGTATCCCTTCCAGATGATCCATCTCATGCTGGCAGATCTGGCTGGCCAGCCGGTGAATTTCTGGCGTTGTTTTTTCCAGTTCCAGTCGTAGTATTCGATTTCGATGTTCTGGTACCGCTTTGTTTTCCGCACGCCTGGCAGGGAAAGGCAGCCTTCTTCTGTTTCGTAGGGGCCGCTTTTGCGGACGATCACCGGGTTGAACATGATGATGTCGCGGAATCCGGCGTTTACGATGATGATGCGTTTTTTCACGCCGATCATATTTGCCGCCATGCCGACGCATGCCTCGCGGTTTGCTGCCAGTGTGTCCTGCAGATCTCTTCCCACCTGCAGATCTTCCTCTGTCGCCGGGATGGATTTCTGTCCGAGGAAGAGAACGTCTCTCATAATTGGTTTTACCATTTGTGTTTCCTTTCTCTTTCGGCCTTAAAGGCTGAAATCGTTTAATTTTCTATTTGAATCCGCATATCGCACGATGTGCATCCGATTACGGTTTTTCCGCCTTTCTGCTCCAATCGTTCTACTGTTCCGCTGCAGAACGGACAGATCCAGTCAATCTGTTTTCCGGCTTTGACGGCCTGCATCATGTTGACGAATTTTGTCGTATCTACATTTTTCGAATTGCAATTCTGCGTCCAATCACCGGAGAGTACTTTTCGCAATTCGCCGTTTTCATTCAGAATAACGGTGTCGCCCTCCTCGATGTTCCAGTCATACAGCATCTGATCCTCCTGGCGGATGCGCGATTCTGTTCCGTTTTCATCTTTCAAAACAACAACTGCCATGACAGGCTCGTCGGCACCGCGCTCCTCACAGCCGAAATCAAGGTCTTCCTCAATTCGCATTACCTGATATTTCATAAAAACACCCTTTCTTCAAATATAGTTCATGCTTTTTTGTATTCCACACGGTTTTTGCTGTTACAAAACTTTTTATTCCTGAATCGTAAAAATCACAACCCGCTCCCGGCTGTCCCCGCCCGGAAACAGATCCATACAGTCGATCTCATCGAAAAATTCCAGTTCCGGCACCGTCATCAGATACGAGATATAAGCATCCGACGGGTAATAGAAAAACAGCTGGATCTCCCGCGGATTTTCGTAGTACGATTCCAGCAGTCTTGCCATCGCTTTTCTTAAGATTTCAAGCGAAAACGGATTAAAAAAATATACCCGGTCCACTTCCACAGGAACGGGAAAATTTTCGGCGCTCTCCAGCACAAACTCCGTCCGCGCACCAGAGGCCGCCGCCTTTTTGTTTTCCATTGCCTTCGCATAAATCCGGTCATCATACTCCACACCGATGGACTGGCACCGGGTCTGCGCCGATAAGAAGAAATCTACGCGGCCCTTTCCGCATCCGTAATCGAGCAGCGTATTTCCCTTTCGGATCATCCCGTGTTTGCCATCCGCTCCAGCACGCAGTACGGGGTCGGCTCATACGGATACCGGTACAGATCCGACCGGCTGTCATCCCGCCCCATTGTGTGGATCTGCAGCAGCTTGTCCCAGCGGTTTTCGTTTTTATCCTCTCTCATCGCCCGTCTCCCGATACTGTTCGAATAATTCCAGATACTCCTGTTCCACCGCAGCAAACGGCCGCACCGTGTAGTCCAGCGTGATGTGAAGTTTCGGCGCATCCCCCGCCTGCGGTTCCTCCAGCAGATTTGTCAGATCGTACCACAGCAGATCATTGTCGATCTGTTTCATCATCCGCTGCTCCTCCGCCGTCAGATCACTGCCAAGATATTTCTCATAAATCACCGAAAGCAGATGGTCCTCGATCTCGCGGTACCGCGGCATTTCCTGTTTTAATGGCCTCGGCACGTCCGACATGTAACACTCGCTCGCGTCATGCAGAAGGCACGCCAGCACCAGCCGCCGGGAATAGCCGCGCGCGGCCGCCTCTTTCGCACAGCAGATGCAGTGCTCTCCCACTGACCAGAACGTCGTCACATGACCGTTTCCGCGGCAGACCATCGGCAGCGCATGCGCAAAATCCTCCACACAGAGCAGTTCCGGGGCGGGATGCACAGGGTCAAAATGTTTTCTTGTATACGTTGTTATTGTGCTCATTCTTTTATCTCACTATATGATTTTACTGCCGGCTGTCCCGCGTGCGGCTCGCCGATGATTTTTTCCATCCAGACCATATCGTACCAGCGGTCGAATTTGTAGCCGCAGTTGTGGAAGGTTCCCACGAGTTCGAATCCGAGATGCGCATGGAACTCGGCGCTGTTTTTCGTCAGATATTCATCCTCGACCTGCGGATAGCCGATGCAGGCGTAGAGGTTCAGAATGCCCATTTTTTTCAGGCGGTCCGCCAGCTCTTCATACAGTCTCCGGCCAAGGCCTCCTTTTCTTGCATTGTGATCGAGATAAATGGTCAGCTCGCTCGACCAGTCGTATGCGGCGCGGCCGACAAAGGCATGTGCGTATGCATAACCTTCGATTTTTCCATCCTGCTCGATGACGAGGTATGGATATTTTTTCATGATATCACGCATGCGGTTCTCAAATTCTTCCAGAGACGGCACGTCCCACTCGAAAGAAATGACGGTGTATTCTACATAATAAGCATAAATCTCCAGAATGCGTGCGGCATCCTCTATTTTTGCATCTCTGACAGTAATTGTACTCATAATAAATTCCTCCTCTGACCGTACTGCTTGCGTTTTCTGAACTTTATCTTATCACTCCGCTGAAAAATGGACAACATGATTTCCAGATTTCCTTTTTTTCTAAATTTTTCTGTGCTCTTTGCTTTCTTTCCTGTATAATAAAAGAAACAAGACGGATCACTATTTTTCTTCTTAATGAAAGAAAGGAACGTGCCTATGAAAATTTTAAATCTCGAAAACGAAAACCGGAAATTCACCAAGTCCATCGAAAATTTCCACGTCATGGAATATCTCCAGGATTCCAGCGTCTCGCCGATGACTGCATGGAGGAGTATTACATGAGCAAAATGAATGTGCGCCGCCGCCAGGTTGTCATTGAACTGGACAAGGAGCACTCCGCGATTATCCAGTCCGGTGCGATGCAGTGGATGGGCGGCCATGTACAGGCGACCGCCGGAATCAAAGGGATCGGCGACCTGTTCGGAAAGGCCATCAAAGGCGCCATGACAAAGGAATCTGCCGTAAAACCGGAGTACGTCGGCGACGGATATCTCGTGCTGGAACCGACCTACAAATACATCATTCTTGTGGATGTCGAGAAATGGGGCTCCTCCGGAATGACGATTGAGGACGGCATGTTCCTCGCCTGCGACGGCAGAGTCAAAACCAAACTGACCGCCCGCAAGAGCATTTCCTCCGCTGTCCTCGGCGGCGAAGGCTTCTTCAATCTGAGCCTCGTCGGCAGAGGCGCCGTTGCCCTCGAAAGCAACGTACCTGAGGACGAACTGATCGAAGTCGAACTCGAAAACGACGAACTGAAAATCGATGGAAACCTCGCCGTCTGCTGGTCCTCCAACCTTGATTTCACCGTAGAGCGCTCCACCAAAACCCTCGTCGGCTCCGCCGTCAGCGGTGAAGGCCTCGTCAACGTCTACCGCGGAACCGGGCCGCGTCCTCATGAGCCCGGTCGCCCCGACAGATTCCCTGCTGACTGCAACCAACACGACCCAGGCGAACCCCGCTGTGAAGAACAACCTTCCGCCGGAAAATTAAATTCGAATCCTCTCCGCCCCTATGCCTAATACGTATAGAAAAAAGTCAAATTAAACCTCGTTTTTGATTGACACTTTCTTCAAAACATGTTAGCGTAAAATACGCATTTATCTTTACATTCTTAAGAAAAACCATACGATAAAATACATGTTCTGGAGAAAATGATGAATAGAATAAACTGGACTGAACTGAAACCGCAGATTCAGCAGGTCGGGCGATTAAGTCTGCCTGCGATTCTTACACAGATTACTACGATTGCGATGCAATACATTGATTCCGCGATGGTCGGCGCGCTTGGGGCGAATGCTTCGGCGGCGATCGGACTGGTTTCGTCGACGACGTGGCTCCTCAGCGGTACGATTTATGCGGTTTCAGCCGGTTTTTCTGTTCAGGTAGCGCATCAGATCGGGGGAAATCATGACAAGAAGGCAAGGGATGTTGTGCTGCATGGCATCGCGTCCGCGCTTGTTGTGTCGGCTGTTTTGTGCCTGATCGGGCTTCTGATCAGTCATCCGCTGCCGGGGTGGCTCGGCGGTGCGCAGAAGATCCGGCGGAATGCCACGCTCTATTTTATGATGTTTGCCATCATGCTTCCGTTTTCCCAGCTCAACTCGCTGATGTCGTCCTTCCTGCAGTGCAGCGGTGATATGGTGACACCCAGTATTTTAAATGCCGTCATGTGCGTGCTCGATGTCATTTTCAATGCTCTTTTGATTCCGGTTTTCGGTGTCATGGGTGCCGGTATGGGAACGATGCTGGCCTGCGCCGTCATCAGCCTCACGGGTGCCTGGTTCTGTTGTGTCCGCAATCCGCGGCTGCGTCTCCGCCGGAAGGAAAAAACGGTTTTCGATGCGAAAATTCTGAAAACTGCATTCAAAATCGGTGTGCCGGTTGCCGTACAGGAAATCGCGATGAACAGCGCCATGGTTGCTGCCACCATGCTGATTGCCCCGCTCGGCTCCATTGCGATTGCGGCCAATTCGTTCGCCGTCACCGCCGAAGGCCTCTGCTACATGCCAGGCTACGGCATCGGTTCCGCCGCGACAACGCTCGTCGGCAGAAGCTACGGCGCCGGAAATTACAAGCTGGCGAAACGCTACGGAAATATCTGCATTGCCATGGGCGCAGTCCTGATGGCCATCACTGGAGGTCTGATGATGATCTTCTGTCCGTTCGTCTTTAGCATTCTGACTCCTGACCCGCAGGTTCGCTCGTTTGCCGCCGAGGTACTCCGCATCGAACTGCTCGCCGAGCCGTTTTTCGGCGCTTCCATCGTTGCCGCCGGAGCCCTCCGCGGAACAGGCGATACGTTTGTGCCAAGCCTTCTGAACCTTGGCAGCATCTGGGTCATCCGCCTCGGTCTCGCGGTACTTCTCATCACCCCGCTCGGCCTGCGCGGCATGTGGATCGCCATGCTATCGAGCTCTGCATCCGCGGACTGCTGCTGCTTTACCGCCAGCATACATCGAAATATTATAAAATATCATAAACGCCATACAAAAAGAGGTGATCTGCCGGCACAGAGCAGATCATCTCTTTTTTGCATCCTGCTTATTTTTTGTTTTTCATTCCAAAGTTTTTCTGTTCATCCTCGCGGAACAGACGGTTTTTATCCTTATAAGACTGAAACGCATGTTTTGTCGCCTTCCACATGGTCCGGAACGAGAGCCCCTGTTCTTTATCATATTTCGATGGCAGTAAAAGATAGCAGAGAAGGGAAATCAGTACGCCGATGCCGGTATCCAGAATCCGGGCAAGCGTATAGAAAACAACTCGTTCCTCACCAACTGTGTAAAGTACCACAAAGTAGACCACGATTCCCGCTGGATCGCAGAGTCCGCCTGCAGTGCCAGATTGCACCACAATACCAGGCAGAGCCCTGCCGCCAGCCACAGAAAAGCCGGAATTCCAAACGGCTGTTTCTGATACAGCATGTAGAATGGAATGACCAGGATTCCTCCCACAAACGTTCCGATCAGGCGATTGATTCCATTGTGGAATCCCTCTTCAAACCGGCTCCCAACCCCGTACACTGCGCCGATCAGCGCAAAGCAGGGGTTGCGGCCGCCAGGAATCAGATATTCATAAATCAGGGAAGTCAGCAGAACAACCACCGCTGTCCGCCACATGCGTTCCGTCAGACGGGGTGATTTGAAATCCTTCAGCGGCGTGAGCTGCCACTTATTTTTCACCTCCGCCCGGTCCAGCATTTCCTGTGGTCCCATAGGCTGCTCCTGTCAAAAACTCTTATTATTTGATAAACTTCACTTCCGGATAAATTGCCTGTTTTGCAGCCTCTTTGCGCTCGTTGAAAACAACTTTGTTCTCTTCAAACAGGTTGCGTCCTTCTGCATCAATAGAAACGATCAGCGGACCGAACTCTTTTACTTTATTGCACCATAACGTCTCCGGCATTCCCAGTTCATCCCAGTGATGCTCTGCAATTCTTTCCACCTCAGTCGCGGCAACAACCGCGCAGCCTGCCGGGAAGACACAGTGAATGGCACCGAATTCTTTACATGCACGCTCGGTATTCGGACCCATGCCGCCTTTTCCGACAATGACACGTACGCCGGTCAGTTTTGTAAATTCATACTCGAATTTCTCCATACGCATGGAAGTAGTCGGTCCGACAGAAACCACCTCGTAATCATCTTCTGTTCCCTCAATTTTCCGTACGATCGGGCCGGCATGGAAAATTGCCTTGTCTTTGATATTATATGGAAGCTCTCTTCCGTACTCAACGAGTCTGCGGTGTGCAATGTCACGGCAGGTCATGAGATCGCCGTCCAGCCAAACAATATCTCCGATGTGGATATCTTTCAGGTCTTCTGCGCTTACCGGTGTAATCAGAACTTTTTTATCTCCTCTAATTTCGATCATAATTCGTACCTCCGTTTATGCATTAAATTTCCAGGTGGAATGTGTATCACAAGTTACTGTCAGATCAGGATTTACCACGATATGGCCGCGGCGGTGGGACCAGCATCCCACATTTACGGCAACGCCGATCGTGGATGGATGGCGGGCGGTGTTTTCAATGTTTACACCCATAACGGAATATTTTCCGCCCATTCCCTGCGGTCCAAGGCCGATGGCATTGATGCCGTCTTCCAGCAGACGCTCCATTTTTGCTGCATTTGCATTTTCATTGTGGGAACGATCGGGCGCATCAGCGCTTTCTTTGAATTTAATGCTGCGGTTTCGATGGATGTTCCAACTCCAACGCCGACAAGAAGCGGAGGACACGCATTTAAGCCGTAGCTTGTCATCTGATCCAGTACGAAATCGGTGATTCCTTCATATCCTGCACCTGGCATCAGAACCATCGCTTTTCCAGGAAGCGTACATCCGCCGCCTGCCATGTAAGCGTAGATTTCGCATTTGTCACTGTTCGGAACGATATCCCACCATACGGTCGGGGTTCCTTTTCCTACGTTTTTCTTGGTATTGTACTCATCAAAAGTCTCTACCGAGTTGTGGCGGAGCGGTGCTGCAAAGGTAGCCTGTACAACAGCCTCTTTCAGCAGGCCTTCCAGTTCATTGATGTACGGAAAATTCGTTCCGCATTTCAGCCAGAACTGAAGCACGCCGGTGTCCTGGCAGCTCGGACGGTTTAATTCCACCGCCAGTTTCTGGTTTTTGGTCATCGTCTCATACAGTGCTTTCGGAAGCGCTGCTGTTTCCTGGGAGCCCAGCTCCTCCAGCTTTGCAACTACATCGTCCGGCAGCTTTTTGCCGATGTGGGCAACAAAATCAGCTACCATGTCTGTTAAAACTTTTACTCCATTTTCGTTTGTCATAATATACCTCCTATGAATGATTTTCATGAGTGAACTTTGTGGTGCGGGGCAGGAATTTTCTGCCCCTTGTGGTGTGTGATACCTGTTTATGCGAAGGAATGCTTATCATGGATAAAAAGGAAACAGGATGGGCAGCAGTATCATGCAGATTGCAAAGGATACGAGGATCAGAGGCAGGCCGGATTTTACATAATCCTTGAATTTATAGCCTCCGAGTCCGACTACCATCGTGTTTGCAGGCATACCAATTGGTGTTGCATACGCGCAGGAACCGGCGATAACAGTTGCAATCACAACGGACCGCGGGTCTGCTCCAAGGCTGTTTGCAAGAGAAACAGCGATCGGAATCATAAGTGCCGTAGTGGCTGTATTTGACATAAAGTTGGTCAGTACACAGGTTACCAGGAAAATTACCAGGAGAAGCAGAATCGGATTTGGATTGGATCCGAGCAGACCGACGATTTTATCGGCGATCATACTTCCTGCCCCTGTGACATCCAGTGCTTTTGCCAGGGAAAGAGAGCCTCCAAAGAGGAGAACTACTTTTAAGTCAATGGAATTCAACGCTTCTTTTTCTGTCAGAACCCCGGTCAGCACCAAAAAGAGTGCGCCAAGACAGGCGGAAAGCTGAATGCTGATTCCAATTAATTCTTCGAAAATCATAGCGAAAATTACAACGATCAGAACAACAAGTGAAATGATCTGTTCCATTTCGGAACATTGCTGAAATCTTTCTGCTCTTCCAGGTTCTGGGCTGCTTCGTTCTGATTCTGCGTAAGAAGTTTATATCCAAAACAGACGAAGTAGAGGATTCCTATCAGCAGCATCGGAATTCCGATTGGCGCGTACATGAAAAAGCTGGTTTTGATTCCCATCTCCTGCAGTGCATTGACGCCCATCAAATTTCCCGGCGCTCCGATGATAGAGAGGTTTCCGCCGAGGGCTGCCGCGAATACAAGCGGCATCAGCAGGTGGCTTCTGGAATAACCGGACTCATCTGCGATTCCACAGACAACCGGGATCAGTACGGCAGCGGTTCCGGTGTTGGATAAGAATCCGGACATCACGCCGGCAATTACCATAATGGCGATGATCAGTGTTTTTTCGGTTTTGGCAAAGCGGGTTACAAGTCCTCCGATTTTGTTTGCCATTCCCGTCTCGAAAAGTGCCTGGCCGACAACAAACATGCCGATGCAGAGGATAACGTTGCTGTTTACGTATTGAGAGAAGTCGTTGATACATCCAGAATTCCGGTGAGAGTCAATCCAAGCGCACAGATCGAAGCTGTCAGACCCAGCGGAATTTCTCCAGAATGAAGCTGACAATCGCAAATACCAGAAACAGCAATGTGATTGTGGTTTGAGACATTCCCAAATCTCCTTTCGTTTTTTCAGTTTTCTTTTTCTTGAAAAGCATCGGCCGAACACGTTTCTTTTGTTACTTGTATTATACGGCGTGTACTGGTTAAAAAACAAATTGGTGGAATACATGACCCCATAAAAAATTTTTATATTCGCAAAACAGGGGCTCTTTTTTTGTGCATTTTTACCTGGTTTTGCGGGAAACCGAAAAAAAATATAGAAACATTTACGTCTCTATGGTATCTTAATGGTAATATAACGTTGTCTCAACGAACATTTGGAGGGGAAAAATGACTTTAAATCAGCTTCGTTACTTCTGTATGGCAAGCCGGTGCCACAGTATTACAAAAGCAGCCGAGGAATTGTACGTGACGCAGCCGACCGTATCGGTTGCTATCCGTGATCTTGAAATTGAATTCGGCGTCAGTCTCTTTTCCAGAAAGGGAAATCAGTTAATTCTGACGCGTGAAGGGGAGGAATTTTATCAGAAAGCAAATTATATTCTCCAGTACTGCAATGAGCTGCAGGCGGATTATTCCAATCTCTCCCGTGTGCGCCCGCCGATCCGCATTGGTATTCCGCCGATGCTGAGCACCGTCTTTTTTCCCGAGCTTCTTCTCGCTTTTTCAGAAGAGCATCCCGAAATTGCGGTATCTCTTGAGGAGTATGGTTCGGTCCGTGCCTGTAATCTGGTGCAGGATGACACACTGGATCTGGCGCTTGTCAATATGGAACAGTATAATATTGATAAATTTCACCATGCCGTTCTTGCGGATGACCAGGTCGTATTTTGTGTAGCAAAAACCACCCCTGGCAGGCAGAGAAGTGGTTTCCATTCAGGATATGGCAAAACAGCCTTAATTTTCTTTAATGCTGACTCGGTGCAGAATCAGCTCCTGAAGCTGCGGTTCGAACTTGAGGGGTATACACCGAATATCATCATGCGGAGCAGCCAGATTTACACGACACTGCAGTTTTTAAAGACGGGCCGCTATGCCTGTTTTCTGTATTCCAGCATGACTGATAAATTTCCGGAAATCATCGGCATTCCGATGCAGACACCAATTCGAGTGAAAATCGGCATGATATGGAAGAAAAGCAGATACATCAGCAGCGATATGCAGACGCTGATCTCTTTTACAAAAAAGTATTATCAGATGCATTCGTTGATTCCATCGGACAAAAAACGAACGGGGATTGAATATATCCCCGCCGTTTTCTGTAATCTTTTTTTATTTCTCTGGAAAATCGTATCGTACAATCTCACAGTTTTTCACACCAAATGCCGCATATTCTTCATTCGTCATATCGTGAAAATACGACTGCACGACACGCGCAATGCCGTTGTGTGCGACGAGAATATACGTTTTTTCATCGGATTCTTCCCGAATTTCATCCAGCAGATTATAGATTCTCTGCGCCAGCCGCAGAGTCGATTCGCCGCCCTCGTGGCTCATTGCGAAGCATTCCTTCGCCTTTTTGAAGTCCGCTCCATCGCGTGCTGTGGACTCCCATTTTCCAAAATTCTGCTCCGTCAGCCGCGGCTCCGGCCGCGCCGGGATGCCGGTCATCTCGGAAATATGTTTCGCGGTGTCTGCCGCACGAACCAGCGGGGAATACAGAATCTCATCCGCCTGAATCCCCTCTTTCAGGATTTTCTCCCCGGTCTCAACCGCCTGCTGATGCCCAAATTCCGTCAATGCAATATCCGTCGCCCCACAGATCTTATTCTCCACATTCCAGATCGTCTGCCCGTGACGCACAAAATAAAATGTCCCATGAAATGATTCCTCCTGCTTATCCTCGTCAAATGTTTCTTTCTTTTCAGAATATCACAAGCCCGCATCTGCCGCAATGAACTGTTTTTAAAAACTCCATTTCCACCAGATGAATCTTATTTTATTCACTTTTTGTACCTTTTCTTTAATTCATTTTCAATTTTTAAACGTCTCAACCTCCACAACCCGGTCTTTCCCTTTCGTTCCCCAGATCATCAGATGGGCCTTATATTCCACCGAATCCCGTGCATAAAAGAATGGCTCCTCGCGCAGCAATGATGCGCGTTTTCCTTCGGCTTCCAGTATCTTTTTCCGTTTCATTGCCTGCTCCTGGATTTTTCGGATCTGGGTTCCTTCTTCGCCAGTGAAGCGTCGTTTCGGGTAATTCTGTGCTTCGCGGGCCAGTTTTTTTTCCAGTAAATCCACGACTTCGCGTGGCGGCTCGTATGCAGCAGTTTTGCGATCTGTTTTGCGAGGAGTTTTCCCTGCCATTTTTCATAAAGTGCAAGATACCTCAGCAGCACTTTATCGCCTGCCTCCGATGCCAGTTTTTTCATCTCCGTAATTGCCTCTTCCGTCGCTTCCCACCACGGGCATGACGGTACGAGATACTGATCCGGCACGGCCGGGTAGCAGCAGAAATTGAGCGGCGGGAAATTGGCCAGCGATGCCAGACGCATTTCTTCCTCGGTGCAGAACGCCTCGCCGAGGTATTCCAGCTTGTCCCGCAGGATCGCAATACGGAACTCAATCTGCCGCAGATACTCGTATCCGTCCACCCAGAAATGACCCGTTTTTCCGTAATCAAACAGATGCACTTCCAATGAAAGGCGGCTGAAAAACAGCGTGCACACCGTCTCTCCCTGCCGCACGATCAGAACGTACTGCTCCCCGTCTTTTTCCAGTGCAGCATCTATTTCTCCCTCGTATTCCTTCTGATACGTTCCCGTCAGCTCCGCGTCATGAAAAACGAGAAAGCTCTCTGCCGCATCGTTCATCAGATAGACAAGCCAGATCTCCTTTTCTCCTCCCCGTACCGCTCACCCGGAAGCAGCAGCTCGAACTGCCCCTGCGAAAGAAGCACATCCAGCCTTTCCAGTTCCTCGGTCCATGTGATATTTTCTGCAATTTCCATTCCGTGATTCTCCCCTGTTTTCTTTTACTTCCTATGATACACTATAAAAAGGCTCCACTGCAATCCAAAGCAGTAGAGCCCCTTCTCCAAATTTTTCTGTTATTAATCCGTCCCGTTATCCGGCGCATGCCGTCCGCACTTTCTCGTCCAGCGTCGTCTGAATTTCTTTTAAGTTCACCGGTTTCAGAATATGCCCGCGTCCGCGCACCGCTTGCGATCCGTTGCAAAGGTATTTGCTGTCATCGCAAAAATCGGAACATCATTGTCCTCACGCACACTGTTTCGAATTTTTTCGTCGCCTCGATGCCCTCCATCACCGGCATCTGCATATCCATGAAGATCGCAAAATAGCTTCCCGGATCCGACGCTTCAAACTGATCCACGGCCTCGGAACCATTCTCCGCCCAGTCCACGACAAGGCCGAGGCTTCCGAGCAGCTCCGTCGCAACCTCTGCATTCAGTGCATTATCCTCCGCAAGCAGAACAGCAGCACACCTGCAATCAGTGCCACCAGATACAGCGGGTGGTCAAACAGATACGCCATGATGGTCGGTGTCCCCACATCTTCCACATAGCTCTGCACAATTTCCGCTCTGCTCTTTCGTGATACGTTGTAAAGCGTTTTTTCCCACAGACCGTAGAAACTCCGGTCAACCTCTGAGAGTACGCCCATCCGCAGGGACATCGATGCACCTGGCACAACTTCCACGCGGAGGCGGTTCTGCGTATCATCTCTTGCCAGCTTCTGCGCTGTGTAGGTCATCAGCAGTGCACCGTCCACATTCTCATTGACCAGTCTCTGCACACATTCGTCCGTATCTTTCACCGACACAATTTCTGCATTCGGCCATTCATTGTTCAGGATTTCTTTGACCGTCACACCATCGTCGATTACCACTATTCTCTGCAGTTTTCCCGACGCACCGCGCCGCCGCAATTCCTTTTGCCTCCCCGTTTTCATACCACGAGTATTGATTTCCGTCCGGATTCATCACGCCGCGGATCACGGCGCCGCTCTCTTTCAGCTGGGAAAGAAGCGCTTTTTCCTCTGCCGTGTAATCAGTATTCACTTCCACGGAACCGTAATATTTATTGTACAGATCAGACCGCCAGTTCGGTGTCTCCACGTTCATGCTCGTAAATGCGGTGATCGCCGGATGGCGGGAAAATGCAAACTCCTCCTCGCGCTCCGGTATCTTTTTGGCAGCCGTATAAATGTCTGCTTCTCCATTTTGCAGCATCTCCTCACATTCCTTCGCCGTCTTATCGTATCCGACGTAGGAAAACGTACACTGCATATATTTGGCAATGCCCTGCATCATCTCATATCCATATCCGCTCCACAGTCCGTTTTCGTCCTGCATGTGATAGCTGTCGAAGGCTGCTGCTGGACCTATGAAAAAGCCTATAAGAGAATTTATCAGGTACTCACAATGGAAAATTCCTGAAGTAAACTGCGGAATCGCAAGTATGTGTTTCGTCTTGAAAAAGCAGCAAAAATATAGTATAATATTTTTGTTGCTGACCCGGCTGAAACATTTATAATTCTTGTTTCTGTAGCTCAGTAGGATATAGCGTCCGCCTCCTAAGAGAAAGCCGAGGCATTCCCCAAATTGGGGAACGTTCTAATGTTACCAAATCAAAAAAATCTGTAGATTGACAACTCGAAAAAGAGTTGATAATCTTATATATGGCCGAAGGGAAAAATCCCAGAAACCCAGTAAAATCAAGGGTTTGCGGCATGTGTCGTCATAGCTCAGCTGGATAGAGCACTCGCCTCCTAAGCGAGGGGTCGGAGGTTCAAATCCTCTTGGCGACGGGCTTCAAAGCGTTCGAAAATGTTAGCTGGATTAGCTGACAACGAACGCTTTTGTTATTTTCAAATCACGTTCGTGACACAAAATTCCATTCAAAATGATCAATTTCCAGCTAACGCAATCCGATTTTTGTTAGCTGACAGCTAATCAAAATTACCGGTTTGCAAACATGGGTTTTAAGAA
>ENA-OQBT01000420-OQBT01000420.1-human-gut-metagenome-genome-assembly--contig:-NODE-420-length-26683-cov-2.647989_pt1 | contig 26683 bp, 34 predicted proteins | sample MGYA00242749_ERZ504557 | MGnify/ENA primary metagenome ERZ504557 (study PRJEB26092, sample SAMD00036243) | human gut metagenome | host: Homo sapiens | study: EMG produced TPA metagenomics assembly of... | reverse complement strand
AGCGGACAGGTATATGACTGTGAATCTCCGATGAGTTGCGGAAATCTTCTGGAGCTGGAACAGGACTTTAAAGATATTGAGGAGGCAGCGAAGAACCAGCAGAGTGAAGAGCTTATGGATATTCTGGGTGCGACACGTTGACGCACAAACATCGCTCTATGAGGGTAAAACTTCATGGACTTATGGCCATGCGATGCTAAAATCGTCGGACTTACCTTCTTACGAGGTAAGTAACAACTGATAATTCGAAAGGTAGAATGATGGGGTAACGCCTTGAAATGCCTTCTCTGATACTTCGACCGGCTCCGACTGTAATGGTTGGGGTCTGGAGCTCGATAAAGTCGGCGGAAGTCTGCCGAAACAGTGTAGAAATACAGCTGTCGAAAGTGTGGTAGAGGTACTGTATGCAGATGACACGTCGGGAGTCTATAAAATATCTATGGTGAGAATGTCCACGACGGACTGACGAAAACCGCGAATGTACGGGTCTAGATGTTTACCATATAGAAATGTATGGACACTTAATTGTGGGTCAGTGCGGTGTAGTAAGAATCGAAAATATGAAACTCCGTATTGTGTTACAGGCACAATCAAGCTGACAGGACTATAGCGGACACCTAAGGATATATGCACAGATAGAATTATCGGAACGTGGAAAGGTACAGAGTTGCTCATAAGCAATCTGCGGACGAATCATATAAGCCGCCTAATCTGTGCTGAAAAGCGAAGCTCGAACCTACGACAGCCCTACGAAAAAGGCGGGCTCGAGGAATGGGCTTTAGTCGGTTAGAAACAATTGTTGTCATTCAATCTTATAAGGATTACGAGTATGACAAAAAGGGACACTTTCCCAAGAAAGGAGAGTGATGCCTTATGACCATGAAAAAGAAAAAGCAACTGCTCTGTGAGGATAATCTGCGTCACAATGAGTATTACGGAATGCAGAATACGATTGATAATCTATACCAGGCAAGTTTGAACGGAGAAGTTTTTACAGATTTAATGTCTGTCATTCTTCAACGGGAAAACATTCTTCTAGCGTACAGAAATATCAAGAAAAATACGGGAAGTAAAACAAGTGGCACAGACAATCTCACAATCGAGGACATTGGAAGATGTTCCCCCGATGAGGTTGTTGAAAAAGTTAGATTTATTATTAATGGAAGTGAACATGGGTATCGCCCAAAACCTGTAAGGCGTAAGGAGATACCAAAACCATACGACCCAAGTAAAATGAGACCCTTAGGGATTCCGTGTATATGGGATAGACTTGTTCAACAATGTATCAAACAGGTATTGGAACCTGTTTGTGAGGCTAAGTTCAGCAAAAACAGCTATGGATTCAGACCGAACCATTCGGTTGAGAACGCTATAGCAAGAAGTTATCAGCTACTTCAACATGCCAATCTTCACTATGTCATTGAATTCGATATAAAAGGGTTCTTTGATAACGTGAATCATGCCAAGCTGATACGACAGATATGGGCTATGGGTATTCATGACAAGCAACTGATATTTGTCATAAGACGAATTCTCAAAGCACCAATCAAACTGGAAGATGGGACTTTTATCACACCCGACAAAGGAACCCCACAGGGAGGTATTATATCGCCACTTCTGGCTAATATCGTGCTTAACGAATTAGACCACTGGTAGAAAGTCAATGGCAATGGTGTCCGATTTGCAAACGGAATGCTAGACTGAAAACGGCTTTCGACAGGCTAAGAAATCTAACCTGAAGGAAATGTTCATTGTTCGCTATGCAGATGATTTTCGAATCTTTTGTAGGACAAAGGACTCCGCTGAACGCACCAAATGTGCAGTCACTCTGTGGCTGAAAGAAAGGCTCAAACTGGAAATTTCTGAAAAGAAAACGAGGATTGTCAATGTAAGAAATCATTACTCTGATTTTCTCGGATTCAAAATGAAAGTTCACAGAAAAGGCAACAAACTCGTGGTTATATCTCATATCGCAGATAAAAATCTCGAGCACAAAAGGGAGAAGCTTAAAGAACAGGCAAAGAGAATCGTTCACCCTCGCAAAATATATGGCGAACAGGGGGAAATCAGACTCTATAACAGTATGGTTACTGGCATGCAGAATTATTACTGTATCGCCACACATGTTAATCATGATTGTGCTTCCCTAAACCGCACAGTCATGACCTTGCTGACAAACAGGCTTAGCACTCGCACAGGCAACCGTCTTGTGAAAACAGGGCGAGAGCTTACGGAGTTTGAAAAAGCCCGTTTTGGTAAATCCAAAATGATGCGATATGTCGCTGGTACGAATGAGCCCGTGTATCCAATAGGATACACACAGCACAAAAACCCGCTTTTCCGTAAGAAGAGCTGGAATTATTACACTCCCGAAGGACGAGAAGGTATTCACAACTGTCTGAGAATCAACATCCCTATGATGTTGGCTCTCATGCGTCAACCAGCCTATTCCAATAGTGCGGAATACGCAGACAATCGAATATCTCTCTTCTCAGCCCAATGGGGAAAATGTGCTATAACAGGTGTTGAATTCTCCTCTGTTGGGGAAATTCATTGCATCATAAGTTACCCCGACATTTAGGCGGTACGGATGCCTATGAGAATCTTATTCTCATAAAGAATTCCGTACATAAACTCATTCATGCTTCAAAAGCGGAAACTATTTACAAATATATGGATTTACTACAGCTAGATATCAAACAGCTTATAAAGGTTAACCACCTTCGTGAGTTGGCTTCCATGCAACCTATTTAATCTTATTTCAACTACTACAGTTTTATTCTATTCAAAGGTTGATTGTTTAGACAATGAAAAATACTAACCGATGGAACGCCGTGTGCGGTGAAAGTCGCATGCACGGTGTGGAGTGGGGGAAAAGCCCGAGATGATATCAGAGGCTTACCTATCACTATAAAACTCCGACTTCGTGTATATGCTCAACCAGGCAGGCGGAGACCGCCAGATTCTCGCCAAGCAGCTGGGCATTTCCACGCACCAGCTTAGCTATGTGACCCACTCCGGTGAGGGCGAGGGCCTGCTGTTCTATGGCTCCACCATCCTGCCCTTCGTTGACCACTTCCCGAAGAATACTGAGCTTTACCGCATTATGACCACCAAACCCCAGGAACTGAAAAAGGAGGATGAATAACTATGAAACAGAATATTTGCGAACTTGATACCATGATTTTTTTCCGTGAGGCATTGGAGGCTCACGAATTCATGTTGCTTCCGGTAATGGCCTGTCCTCTGCTGCTCTACTCACTCTCTTACTGTAAATCCACACCCAAAATCAGCACATGGTCAAAAAAAAGGAGGACCTCACAATGAACACATGGAACTGGTTATTACACTTTCTGATTATTTTTGATCTGGTCGCCTTCGGAATTTACTTTGGAGGAGACATTCTTTTCACTGCTATCAGCAAAGTTCAAAAAAAAGTCAAAGAAGGACGATGACTTGGATCTTTATGATTTTGAAATTGAGACCGCACCCCAAAAGCGCTCTTTATGTGTGGACTCAATCCGAATGCTTTATTCTGGTGAGATAGATGAATTTGTGGAAAAGGAACTGTTGCCTGATGCAGCGGAGACCATGAAGCTTCTGCGACATTTCTACACCGCAGGCAAAAGCTCCTGCAAGCAAGGCGGCAAAAACGCTGGATAATCCACTGCTTCACGCATTGGAAGGCTCTGTGCCTCTGCCGGAGCAGGAACCGGTCTTTACGGTATATGACGATATTCGTCAGAAACTCATTGCTCAGGGAATGCCTGCCGACCAGATCGCTTTTATCCATGAAGCCAATACCGAAGTGCGGAAAAAGGAGCTGTTCTCTAAGGTCCGTACCGGTCAGGTTCGTGTCCTTTTGGGCAGCACCGCAAAGATGGGCGCAGGCACCAATGTGCAGGACCGCCTGGTGGCACTTCATGACCTGGACTGTCCGTGGAGACCGGGAGACCTTGCCCAGCGCAAGGGCCGTATCGAGCGCCAGGGCAACCAGAATCCTCTTGTCCATGTGTACCGCTATGTGACCGAAGGAACCTTTGACGCATACCTCTGGCAGACGGTGGAGAATAAGCAAAAATTCATCAGCCAGATCATGACTTCTAAATCGCCGGTGCGCTCCTGCGATGATGTGGACGAAACGGCGCTTTCCTTTGCCGAGATCAAAGCCCTGTGCGCCGGAGATCCCCGCATCAAGGAGCGTATGGATTTAGATGTGGAGGTATCCCGCCTGAAGCTGATGAAAGCCGACCACCAGAGCCAGCAATACCGCCTGGAGGACAATCTGCTGACCTACTTCCCGGAGCAGATCGAGCAGAACAAAGGCTTTATAGTTGGCTTTCAAAAGGATATGGAGACGCTGGCCGCACACCAGCCACCAGAGGGCGAATTTGCCGGGATGCTCATTCGCGGCGATACCCTGACCGACAAAGACAACGCCGGTGCCGCCATTCTGGAAGCCTGCAAGGAAATCAAAGGAACCGAGGCCGTAGAGATCGGAACCTATCGGGGTTTTACTATGTCCCTCTCCTTTGAGGCTTTCATCATCAGTTGACCTTAAAGGGGGCCATGAGCCACAAGGTTGAGTTAGGCCCGGATGCGCGCGGCAACCTGACCCGCATTGACAATGCCCTGACCGCACTGCCGGAGCGCCTGAAAGCGGTGCAGGCCCAGCTTGATAACCTGTACCAGCAGCAAGCGGCGGCAAAGGCGGAGTTGGGAAAGCCCTTCTCCCAGGAAGCGGAGCTGCAACGAAAAAGCGCCCGTCTCGCGGAGCTGAATACCCTGCTTGATATGGATGTGAGCAGGCCCGCGCCCCAGCAGGAGGCCGCAAGGCGGCTGGCAAAAACGGAACGGCCCTCCGTGTTGGAGAAACTGAAAGTATCTTCTGTCCGTGGGACACCGGACAGGCCACATAAAAAAGAAATGGAGGTAAGATAACATGACAAACGAAGAACGGAATACGGCGCTCTATCAGAAGATGTTTGCCGAACAGGAAACCTACCGGAAGTGGCTGCTTGAACAGCCGCCGGAGGAAATTTTGAAGCATACCTATGAATACACCGTCCGGGAGGATGTTCTGATGACGCTGGAAGCTCACGACCTGACGGATGCCCAGGCGGAGGCCCTGTTAAAATCCCCCGCGCCTCTGGGCGATGTGTTCAAGGAATTTGAAAAGCGGGAAACCGACTACATGGATACGGTGTTTGATTCTATCGTTTGTCGGGCAAATACCATGATCGAGGCGGAGGCAGAAAACCGGCGCATCCTGCGGGAGACGCCGGTTTACCCATATCCGGCCAGCTACGCCCGTGAGCATGAGGAGCTGGAACAGTACCGCGCCTCCCATAAGGCGAATATCGCCTGCAAGGAGGCGATTGAAGCGGCGATTTCCGAGCACTACCATGATAACCGCCTGGGAAAAGAGGCGGCGATGGAGGTCATTGGCGCTTTTGGCATGGATCGGACGCTGTATGTCCTGGCAAACACTGTCCGGCATAAGGATTGGGACGGGCGCATCTCCCATGACAATAAGGCATGGGCCAGGACGATTCCGGTCTATGAGGATACGGATGCCTGGGGGAATGACCGCAATACTTCCTTTGTGGTGGATCAATCCCATCCCGGCCTGACGGATATTTTTCTGAACCAGGTGCGGAGAGAACAGCATCTTCGCACACCGCTCTCCCAGGAGGAGATCAAGACCGAAGCGGCGCGGCTGCTTTCCGAGCTTCAAAAGCCCCAGGAACCCAACAGCCCCAATGGAACGCATTTCATGGCGCAGATCTCACCGGACTTTCTGGCAAGGAGTAATTCCAAAGATACGGAGAAGCTCATGGCGATGCTGCCTTTCAAGTCTATGTCGTTTTCCGGGCTGAATGACCGGAAAGGTCATTTCGTGCTGATTTCCAAAGAGGAAGATCGAAGCCAGCCTTTGAGAAAAACCAGAAGTTCTGTCCGAAAGAATCTGAAAAAGGCCCCTGAAAAGCCCGCCCCCGGCGCAGCGAAAAAGCGTAAGCCGGAATGGGAGGTTCGCTGATGGCACATAGAAAACGCTCTGTCCAGCTTCATTTCATGGTCACAGAGCATGAGCGTGAGCTGATCCGTCAGAAAATGGAGCAGCTTGGAACCAACAACCTGGGGGCCTATCTTCGCAAGATGGCCATAGACGGCTATATCGTCAAGCTGGATCTGCCGGAGCTTTCGGAGCTTTTGTCCCTCCTGCGGCGAACCAGCAACAACATAAACCAGGTAGCCCGCCGGGTGCATCAGACCGGGAATGTTTACGACACGGATTTGGAGGATATACTCAAAAAACAGGAGGAACTTTGGGCCGGGGTGAATGAGATATTGGCCCGCCTTAGCGAGCTTTCGTGAATAGGGATTGAATCCCTGAAAGCGGAGGGAGAACGGTCAATGTCCGGCTGTTCCCCTCCGCTTTTTTCTTTTGTGGCCGCATCCTTGCGTTTTGATACTGGATGCGATTAGAATAAAGCCATAGCAATAATAGCAAGGAGCTGAAAAATGATGATGACAAACGAAAAGGTGTTAGACATCTTTGTGGATTATTTGGAAAAAGACCAGGCTCTGGATGTGGTTTCTACCCGGCGCGGTTATGCCGTTATGCTGTGGGATTTCAAGGGTCAGGACTGGTCTGATGTAAAATGCTGCACCACCCCTGAAGCATTATTTGATAAGCTACTGGATTCCTTTGTTGCATACGAGGAATATCTGCTACTTCAGGACAAGAAAAGTCTGAATGATAATGACCGCAAACGGATAGATACCATGTGCCAAATCTATCAGGAAAGATGGAAGGAGGCGGAGACACAATGAAGATCGTTTTGAAATTATTAGCTACGCCGGTGGTTATGATCCTGACGGTATTCATCGGGCTGTGCGTTGTGCTGCTTCACATTTCCGCATTGATTCTTGGACTGGCCGGGACGGTGGTGGCCCTCTTAGGGCTGGCGGTGCTTATCACTTATTCTGTGAAAAACGGAATCATCCTCCTGGTGATCGCGTTTCTGTTAAGCCCCTTTGGACTTCCCATGCTGGCGGTTCGGGTGCTGGGCGTGGTGCAGGATGTAAATTACGCTCTGCGGGATTTCATACGGTGCCGGTAAACGCTGCGGTCAGCTTCCACATGGAGGCTGGCCGCGTTTCTTTTTTTGCCTTAATATGCGAAAGCCCTTGTAAAATCCCGCTGTTTTCTCATGGTTATTGAGGGGACTATGCTCCATTTTGGAAAAGGAAACGTACCGAAGGTAATTCCTTATCCATCGGCACAGAAATCCCGCCCGGATTTGGAGACTGTTTCCCAAAAACAGGCGGCAACAATCCCCCAAAACAGGCAAAGGAGGGTTTGCACATGGGATAAGATAAAAAAGGCCGGAAAAATACTCTGGCGCTTCGGTTCTTCTGTTTACTTTCTTGCTAATTTCGGATATAATGTTAGCGTGAAAGGAGTAATACCATGAACCGATATGAACAGCTCGACCAACTGATGAAGGAACATGGCGGCACGATCCAGACCTTTCAGGTGTTGGAGGCCGGGATCAGCAAGCCCGTCTTTTATGCCTATGCAAAGGAAAAGGGACTGGAACAGGCGGCGCATGGCATTTATGTTTCCCCGGACACCTGGACGGATGCAATGTATCTGCTGCATCTGCGCTGTGGACAGGCCGTATTCTCCCACGAAACAGCGCTGCTTTTTCACGATCTGACAGACCGGGAGCCGCTTCGGTATTCCGTTACTGTCAAGACCGGCTACAATCCCTCCCGGCTTCGGGAGGACGGTGTTCAGGTCTATACGGTAAAAAAGGAGCTGCATGAGGTGGGAATGACCACCGGGCAGACCCCATTCGGCCATACGGTGCCGGTTTACGATATGGAGCGGACAATCTGTGATCTGATTCGCAGCCGGAGCCGTATAGAAATCCAGGTATTTCAGAGCGCCTTGAAGCAGTACGCCCGGAGAAAAGACAAGAATTTGCGGGCGCTGATGCAATATGCGGCCATGTTCCATGTAGAAAAAATGCTGCGGCAGTATTTGGAGGTACTTCTATAATGATAACAACGGCAAGACAGCTAAAGGATTTGATCCGCAACCTTTCTAAAAAGAAATCTGCGGACGCGCAGATTTTAATGCGGAATTACATGATGGAGCGTTTTCTGGAGCGTATCGCTCTGTCAGACTATAAGGACAGGTTTATCTTAAAGGGCGGGATGCTGGTGGCCGCAATGGTCGGCCTGGATGCCCGCGCCACGATGGATATGGACGCTACGATCAAGGGGGCCAATGTCAGCGTGGAGGATGTGGAAAATATCATATCTTCGATTCTATCGGTTCCGCTGGAGGACGGTGTGGAGTTTCGCGTGAAGCGGATCTCCGAGATTATGGAGGAGGCGGAATATCCGGGAGTCCGCGTCAGCCTGGAAACCACCTTTGACGGTGTGCGGACGCCGCTGAAAATCGACATCTCCACTGGGGATGTGATTACGCCCCGCGAAGTCCGGTACAGCTTCAAGCTCATGCTGGAGGAACGCTCCATAGAGGTGTGGGCCTACAACCTGGAAACGGTGCTGGCGGAGAAGCTGGAGACGGTCATCAGCCGGAATGTCACCAACACGCGTATGAGGGATTTTTACGATATACATATCCTCCAGCAGATCTATGGAGAAAGCCTTTCCGCGCCGGTGCTGCGGGATGCGCTTGCCGCCACCGCGAAAAAGCGCGGAACGCTCCTGCAGATGCAGAAGGCCGAAGCGATTTTTGACGAGGTGGAGGAAAGCCCGGTCATGGAAAAGCTCTGGCAGTCTTATCAGAAGAACTATTCCTATGCCGCTGATCTCTCCTGGCATACGGTCATGGATTCCATCAGGCCTTGTACCGGACAGGAGGCAGCGTATGAACGATGGGGAGCTGATCGACAAGGTTCACTCCGCCATGTACCACCAATGCCAGAACCAGGGCTATGCGGCTCCGGTAGATGTGCTGATGGACATAGGTGTGTTGCCGAAGCAGAAGTATGAGGACTGGCGGTTTGGGCGCGTTCCTTATCTGGAGGCAGTCTGTACGGTCAATCTCCGCAAACTCTCTTTTATCATGCACCAGATGCGCGTCTATGCAAAGAAGTCTGGCCTGAAATCGTCCTTTTGCTACTATAAGAGGTGGGGCATGAAAAAGAAGAACGGCCAGGGCCATAAGCCGGTGGTTCCGCTCCGCTTCAGCAAGAGCGGCGATCCTGACGTTGAGCGGTGGTACGGAACACACTTTGTTGATTTTAAGAGAATCGAACAGCTAAAGGCCAGGGCGGAAATACCGCTTGATGCCCAGATGAGACAAGGAAAGGCGTAATAAGATGGAAAAAATTCTTTATGTTGAAGATGATTTGAGCCTTATTGACGGTTTGAAATATACGTTAGAGAAAAGCGGCTATTTGGTAGATAATGCACGAACTGTAAAAGAGGCGTTGGCTTTTTACAGGCAGAATAAATATGATTTGTTGTTGCTGGATGTTACTTTGCCGGACGGAAGTGGCTTCGATATTTGCAAAGAGGTACGGAATCAGTCAACAGTTCCGATTATCTTCCTAACGGCATCGGATGAAGAAATCAATGTAGTTATGGGGCTTGATATGGGTGGAGATGACTATATTACAAAACCCTTTAAGCTCAATGAATTGATTTCGAGGATCAAGGCCATTCTTCGCCGTTCAACGCAGTTTCAAAAGCTGATTCTGTTTTAGAGGCAAATGGAATCAAAGTAAATACGGCAGAGCGCCTTGTTTGGAAAAGCGGTGTGCTGTTGGAACTTACTCTTGTTGAGTACAAGCTGTTATGCCTCTTTATGCAGAATCCAAACCACCTACTGACGCGAGAAATGATATTAGATCGTATGTGGGACGGAAACGGCAATTATGTTGATGATAATACCTTGTCCGTTTATATCAGACGTTTACGAAGCAAAATTGAGGAAACACCTAATACGCCTAAATTCCTCCTGACAGAACGGGGATTTGGTTATAAGTGGGTTGCAGAATGAGGAAATACTATGAATAAATTGGGTAAAGAAGCAAAAGTGTTGTTGTATGGAATAACCATCACTTGCGTTATATCTTTCCTTTTGGCATTTGGCATTTCCTCTTTGATGGCAAAGGAATATCAAAAAGACCTGATGCAGCATGATTATTTCATGGCGGGGTATCTTTTGAACCATTCAGATGCTTTGGAGCTTTCCGCTTTTACCGCAGAGCAAAATGAAAATGATATAGAAACTGGTCGCAACGCATTGGAAGCCATCGGATATGATGACAGCCTTTCCGAAAAACTGCTCCCCTCTGTTTTGCCATATCGAAACCGGGCAATGATAGCCCTCTTTTTCCTGCTGTTGTTTGCTTTTGGTATTGTGTATGTCTTGGTAGTTTACTACTTAAACAGGCAGCATAAAGCGATAAAGGGTGCTGAAAACTCTATCCGAGAATTTTTAGACGGCAATACAATGTGCCGCATTGAAAGTGAGGAAACCGGCGATTGGTATAGCTTATTCCATGCAGTTAATGAACTATCCGCTATCCTTTCTGCCCATGCAGACAATGAAAAACAGACAAAAGAGTTTTTGCAGGATATTATCTCGGATGTGTCACACCAGCTAAAGACGCCCCTGTCTGCATTGAAAATGTATAATGAGATTATTGGTAAAAGCGATACGGAACAGGCGGCAGTAATGGACTTTTCCCAAAAGTCTCTGCGGGAGATCAAGCGAATCGAGGATGTTGTTTATACACTATTAAAATTAGCAAGGCTTGATGCCGGAATTATTCAAATGCAAAAAGCACCAGAGAATATTTCTGTTCTGATGCAGGATATTCTCGAACGATTTGAGCTTTGGGCAGATCGGGAAAACAAAACAATAACACTTTCCGGGGATGCTAATATTACATTTCATTGTGATGCCCTTTGGGTTTCAGAGGCCGTTGGGAATATCGTAAAAAATGCTTTAGAACATACGGCGGAAGGCGGGCATATCACTGTCCGATGGGAGCAGACCCCTCTGCTAACGCAAATAGTCGTAGAAGATAATGGAAAAGGCATACATCCCGAAGATTTATATAATATATTCAAGCGTTTTTACCGGAGCCGATTTTCACAGGACGTTCATGGAATAGGACTGGGATTGCCACTTGCTAAGACTATTGTGGAAAGTCATGGAGGAACCATTTCTGTGACGAGCAAAATTGACGTTGGAACTACGTTCACATTAAATTTTTTCAATCTTACAAATGAGTAAGATAGATTTCATCTGTTTGTAAGCCTCAAGGGATAATATAATCCTGAAAGGCAGGTAATGATTATGAATATTCTTGAAGTACAAGACCTGTGCAAAACCTACGGCACAGGCGAAACAGAGGTTCATGCACTAAACCACATTTCTTTTTCCGTCCGCAAGGGAGAGTTCATTGCGATTGTCGGTGAATCCGGCTCCGGGAAAAGTACGCTGCTGAATGTAGTGGGGGCGTTGGACAACGCGACATCCGGCAAGGTTCTGATTGACGGAAAGGACATCTTTTCCATGTCTGAAAAGAAGCTGACTGTTTTTCGGCGGCAGCATATCGGATTTATTTTCCAGTCATTCAATCTGATTCCAGAATTGAATGTGGAGCAGAACATCACATTTCCGCTTTTGCTGGACTATAAGAAGCCGAACCCCAAATTTGTGAATGAGCTGCTGAATGTGCTGGGCCTTGCGGAGCGCCGGAACCATTTACCCAGCCAGCTTTCCGGCGGCCAGCAGCAACGTGTGGCGATTGGCCGAGCTTTGGTCACTCGTCCGGCATTGATTATGGCTGATGAACCGACTGGAAACCTTGACAGCAAAAACAGTCAGGAGGTTATCGCACTTTTACAATCTATGTCAGCCAAGTATCAGCAGACCATTTTGATGATTACGCACAATGAAAACCATGCAGGCGCGGCGGATCGTGTTTTTCGTATGTCAGATGGCGTTCTGAAGGATTTGGGGGTGTCGTCACAGTGAAAAGTTATCTTGGACTGGTTCCCCAATATGAAAAAGTACATCGGAAAAACAACAGGATCTCCGTCCTGTGCATCGTTTTGTCCGTCCTGCTTGTAACAGCCATTTTTAGCATGCTGATATGGCAATACGCGCACAAAAAAATTATTTCATCAAAACAAATGGAGAGTATCACATCAGCTTGACGGGGATTGATGAGCAGACCGCAGAAATAATGAAAGCCAGAGTGGATGTTGCTGTCTGCGGCTGGACATATCAGGGATGTACCGGATCAATAGGCCAGAAAACGGTGAGCTTTGCCGGTGCAAGCGAGGCAGCATTTACTGAGCTTTCTGAAATGAATATGCAGGATGGGGCCTATCCCGTAACGCCGGATGAAGCCCTGTTAAACAGCAATGCCTTAGAGCAGCTTGGGCTTTCGATTGGCGATACGGTATCCGTTGTTGTTCCAGATGGTTCGCAAAAGGAATATCGCATTACTGGCGTCCTTGAAGATATGGGAAGTCTATTAAAGGCTGATGTTTATGGCATGGTATTAAGTGAGGACGGCTTCCGGGCGATTGCAGACGAGAACGCAAATGACGGAACAACCTTTCGTGTCCAATTCAAAAGCGGTGTTGATATTCAAAAGGCCATCCGGCAGATTAAAAATTCCTATGGGTTAAGTGATAATCAGGTGTCCGAAAATACAGCTTTGCTTGGCTTAATGGGACAAAGCGAAAATAGTACCATGCAATCGCTGTATCTTGTGGCTGCTTTTCTGGTTTTGCTGGTTCTGATTGCCGGAACGGTTATGATTGCGGCCAGCTTTAATACAAATGTTTTGGAGCGCGTACAGTTCTATGGATTATTACGATGCCTTGGAGCGTCTAAAAAGCAAGTAAAGCACTTTGTCATCCTGCAAGGATTGCGTCAAAGTATGAGAGGCGTTCCTATTGGACTGATTACCGGACAGATCATTACATGGTGCGCTTGCCTATTGTTGAAATCCATTAGTGGTGATCGCTTTTCAGAGATTCCGTTATTTCAGTTCAGTATAGTTGGCTTGGTTGCAGGCGCGGTTGTTGGTTTTTTGATCGTACTTCTGGCCTCTCTATCTCCGGCGAAGAAAGCGGCTAAAGTTTCACCTGTGACCGCGATCAGTGGAAACACACAACTTACACAGAATAAAAAAGCGGCTAACACCAAACTATTCCGTGTGGAAACAAGTATGGGAATTTTCCATGCACTATCCGGCAAGAAAAACGTATTTCTTATGACTTGCTCTTTTGCTATCAGCATTATGATGTTCCTGTCTTTTCAGGTAATGGTGGTTTTTCTGGATCAAGGAATGCCGCCCTGGCTTCCTCCGCAGCAGATGTATCTGTCACTATGGGAAATGCGCCATTTACCAGAACTGTAATCGAGGAAATAGGCAGAATTGATGACGTAGATAAAGTGTTTGGCAGAATGGAGCAAACAGATTTGTCCGTTTCCTTTGACGGTGAGGATGGAACTATCACGCTCATTTCCTATGACGATAATCAATTCAAATGGGCAAAAGATGAATTGAATGAAGGGAAAATTGCGCCTGTTCAGGACAACACGGACAATGTTTTAGTAGTCTATCGTGATGGAATGGCCTGGGCTGTTGGCGATACCGTAACCATTCATACATCCGCAGGCGATAAACAGGTCACGATAGCGGGAATCCTGGCTACAACCAATGCAAGAAATGGTGCAGGCAGTAATGGATATATGATTTGCTCTGAACCGACTTTCATTGATATTGCGGGTGACTTAGGCTATACCACAGTTGACGTACAGCTTTCCAAAACAGGCAATGATGATACGGTTTCAGCTATCCGAAACTTATTCCCGGCCGACAGCTCTGTTTCGGATAAGAGGCTTTCAAATTCCGAAGCACAGAGTTCTTATTATACCGGAGCCATTTTCATTTATGGATTCCTTATCATTATCGCACTAATAACCGTATTCAATATTTTCAACAGCATGAACGCCAGCGTAGCATCCAGGACAAAGCAATACGGTATCATGCGCTCCATTGGTATGGGAGCAAATCAGCTCTACAAAATGATTGCCGCAGAATCTCTTACCTATGCGATGCTGGGCTGTGTAGTCGGATGTATTTTGGGCTTGCCTCTTAACAAGATGATGTTCCAATTTTTGATCGCTGAGAAATGGGGAACGGGCTGGCAAGTTCCTGTGACTTCTCTTTTGCTCATTGTCCTGCTGTGCTTTGCATCAGCAGCAATCGCAATCAGACGCCCCATTAAACAGATAAGTAAAATGGCAATCGTGGACACCATTAAACTGCAACAATAAGATAACAATACAAACCTTGAATAAGCAAGCCATTTTCTCACGGTATTTGAGGGAACTACTCCCCATACCGGCAACCGAGAAATATGGCTGAACCCAACAATATAGCAAACCTGACAAGCCGCTGGTATTTGGAGCGCAAGCCCCATTTATCAGCGGCTTATTTTTCCCAAAATGAACGGAAGGAGGCTCCTGCATGGCAACCACGCGCCTGATTCCCATGCACAAAATCAAAAATCAGTCCATTGCCTATACTGTCCATGAGCGGATAAAATACGCAATCAATCCGGCCAAGACCCTGGGCGGCGAGCTGGTGATGACATACGGCTGCGATCCGGCCACCGCCGCCAACGAGATGCTTTTGACAAAGCGGGCCTACGCTGACCATACCGGCAGGGAGATCCCGGATAGCGATGTGCTGCTGTATCAAATCCGGCAGTCCTTCAAGCCCGGTGAGGTCACGCCGGAGCAGGCCCAGCAGATCGGCTACGAGCTGGCGATGAGCTGGACAAAGGGCAAGCATCAGTTTGTCGTTGCCACGCACATCGACCACGCCCATATCCATACTCATATCATCTACAATGCCACGAAGATAGATGCGCGGCATAAGTACCGTAATTTCCTCGGCTCCAGTTTTGCCCTGCGGCGGGCCAGTGATCGCCTCTGTCTGGAAAACGGCCTTTCTGTCGTTGAGAATCCAAAGCCTAGCCGGACGCACTACGGCAAGTGGCTGGGCGATAAAAAGAAGCTGTCCTTTCAGGATAAACTCCGGCTGGCGATTGATGCGGCCCTGGCAGAGAAACCGAAGGACTACGATGCCTTTCTAAAGCTGATGAAGAAGGCCGGGTATGAGTACAAGGACGGAAAACAGCCCGGTTTCCGTGGGCCTGGACAAAAGAACTTTACCCGCCTCCGCTCCCTGAAGGACGGATACTCCCAGGGCGATATTCTCTCTATCATCGTTGGGAGAAAGGAATTGTCCCCGGCCCGGAAAGAGGCAAAGAAGATTCAGGCCCAGCGCGTCAATCTGCTGGTGGACATCCAGGCCAAACTTGCTGAAGGCAAAGGAGCCGGGTATGCGCGGTGGGCGCAGAGCTTCAATCTGAAGCAGATGGCCTCCACCCTGAATTTCCTGACGGAGCGGAAGCTGCTGGACTATGGAACGCTCTGTAAGAAAACCGATGAAGTAACAGCGCGGTTCCATGAGCTGTCTGACCAGATCAAGGCGGCGGAGGTGCGAATGGCGGAGATCGCCGTTATGAAAAAGCATATCATCAACTACGCCAAGACCCGCGATGTATATGTGGCCTACCGGAAAGCCGGTTACTCCAAGAAGTTCCTGGCGGAGCATGAAGCGGACATTCTGCTGCATAAGGCCGCAAAGAAGGCTTTTGATGAAATGGGCGTCAAGAAGCTGCCCACCGTCAAGAGCCTCCAGGCCGAGTATGCTGCGCTGCTGTCGGAGAAGAAAAAGCTCTACCCTGAATACTCCAGCATCCGGCAGGAAATGCGGGATTTGCAGATGGCAAGAGCCAATGTTGCCCGGTTGATGGGCTATGATGAAAAGGAGCAGGAACAAAAGAAAGAACAGAAAAAAGAGGCCGAACAGAAAGAACAACGCTAAAAAGCAACAAGCCGGAGTATGCGGTTCCCCTGGAACCTACTACTCCGGCCTTTTCTTTTTACCGCAACAGCGGCATACTGCCAGTCAGTTTATTGACCTTTTTCTTTGGGCCGCAGACGGCGATGCCAAAATACTGCAAGCTGCTTTCGGGAACCTGACCCATCTTTTCAATAAATTCCTCGTAAGTCTTGCAGCCCTGAGCGAGATCGGAAAAATCCACCACCGTCAAGTCCTGAAATTCAGGCTGGTACAGCTTCTCGCGGATCTCCTTGATGATTTCCGGGGAGCCTTTCAAGATTGGTACGGGAAATTCAAAATTGAGGATATTATGGGGAAAAGACGCCGGACGCAAGGGCCTTGTGGCTGCATCCGGCGTTTATTATGTTTATATGGTCGGCAACTGCTGATGAAGCAAGAGCTTTCAAGCGGATAGAACTACTCAAAAATAAAGATTTCTTCGATGGGGGTTTCAACAGCCCTTGAAATATCAATCGCCAGTTTAAGCGAAGGATTATATTGCGCCTTTTCTAATCGCATAATTGTTTCACGGCGCACTCCAACTTGTGCCGCCAACTGTTCTTGTGTTAAACCTTTCAACTGTCTATATTTTTTTAACCTACATTCAAAGTCCGGCACCTTTATTCCTCGCTTTCGTCAAACTGATCGTCATGGTCGTAACGGTACAGCAAGTATTCGCTAAGGAATATTTCCAGAGCTATGGATAGTGCTATTACGATGATAAGTGTAATTAACGTGTATTCCAGATTTCCCATAAACTTTCCCTGCCCCAGAATAAGTACCGCAAGGAAGATAATAGTTAGTGCGATTCTATTTGCCGTCATGCCCGCTTTCATCTTATTTTCTTTATAGCGCTCATCTATATAGGTATTTGACATTTTCCTTCATAAGAAAAATCCAAAAAAACCAAAGAACATAAAAAACACAAATGGGAAAATAGTTTTATCCATGTTGTAAGTCCAAAAGCCCAAAAATCCGACAAAACCTAAAAAGCCTAAAAAACCCAATTTGGGATTTACTGTTCTTGTGACCTTTGCTGCTGACTCTTTTTGTCTGCTTGCCACGATACTTCTTGCCAATAGGACAAAAAGGTACAGGATATATAAAGCCAAAAGTATGCCGGAAATAATCATGGGTATGTCTTGTGTCCGAAAGGTATATTCTGATAAATCTATTGGGATGATGAACCTCGCATCATTGAAGGTTATCGTGTACCATGAAGCTACTGCTACAAACAGGACACAGATCACACCAAAAATGATAGTACGTTTTGTGTTATTTTTCATAATGCCGTCCTCCAAAGAGATGTATTTATCACTTGACGAGATAAATATATCACTTTCGGAGCGCGCTGTCAATAGAAAAGATACAAATACATCACTTTCTGTATTGCAGAAGAATAAGACGCCGGATGCACGTGCCTTGTAGCTGCATCGGCGTTTGTCACACTTATATGGTTGTCATGTTCATTTCATGTAAAATGCGGTAGATATTCTGATAGGTAACACTTTCGGTGGTTTTGTCCTTGCGGTTGCTGATTAAAAAGCCCCGCAGGATTTGAGCAAACACCAGATCCGGGAGCGGCTGCGGAAAGAAAGCATCCAGCTCCGCTTTCAGCGCGGCCTTATCACAATGGCCGTGAGTCGTTCTTCTCTGCATGGTTCCCCAAATTCCTGTGTATTGCTCTTTGGTAAAGCCATGTTGCAGAGCAATGTTCTCCAGCATCCCATCCAGATGCGCGGCCTCGCAAAGCCGCCCAACGATCTGCGTCAGCATTTCTATCTGATACGCTAATTCTGTATTGTCCATTCCCTTATCCTCATAGTGCTGGTTGACGGGTTACGGTCTGTCCCTCCCTTCTTGGTTTTGGGAAGTATCATAACACGGATATGGAACGAGGGGCAAGTTTTTCCATTCCCTGAAGCTACTAGAAAAAATTGTGTCACTGTGGTAGAATGGACTCATAGTTATAATGTTCGGGGATGGTGATACAAGTGAAACAAATCTTGATAATTGATGACGATGCTCATATTGGCAATATGCTGGAAGAAGTCCTTGTTAAAGAGGGATATAAGATATTGCGGGCTTATTCTGGAACGGAAGCCTTACTTGTGCTTTCGACTGCAAAACCAGACCTCATTTTACTCGATTTAATGCTCCCAGGACTTTCTGGCGAAGAAGTATTACCCAAAATCAAAGGAATCCCTGTTATTGTCGTTAGTGCAAAAGTAGATGTCGATAACAAGGTTGATCTTTTGCTTGGAGGTGCGGTGGACTATGTAACAAAGCCCTTTGAAACAAAGGAGCTTGTTGCGAGAATAAAGGTTGCGCTTCGTAACGTATCTGTTCCCGTCAATACAGTTCTTTCCTTTGATAAAATAAACCTTGATACCATGACGCATGATGTATCTGTGAATCAACAGGAAGTGAAACTTACACGGACGGAATATGCTATCTTAAAAATGCTCATGCAAAACCCATCACAGGTAATAGCAAAATCCATTATGCTTGAACGCATAAGTCAGGATACGCCTGATTGTACGGAAAATTCTCTGAAGATCCATGTCAGCAATTTGCGGAAAAAGCTGAGGGAAATTAGTGGGAAGGACTACATCGAAGCAGTATGGGGAATTGGCTTTAAGTTCACGGCTGAATAAATCTTTACCAATCTTTATCGATTTTCTTTACCGCTATCTTTACCGTTTGTTTGTAGAATGTCAGCATAAAGCATGATAGATACTTCATGCGGCAAAGGAGGCAAAAAAATGGAGTATGTTCTTATTGCAAATGCTTTGAGCAAAGAATACGGTCATTTCAAAGCATTAAATGGACTTTCCATGCACGTTCCCAAAGGGGCAATTTACGGTTTCGTTGGTAAAAATGGTGCTGGCAAAACAACACTTATTCGGCTAATCTGCGGCCTGCAAGCACCTACATCTGGCGATTACACATTGTATGGGATAAAAAGCACCGACAAAGAAATTATCAAATCACGCAGACGAATGGGAGCCGTTGTAGAAACTCCGTCTATCTATCTTGATATGTCAGCGGAGGATAATTTGAAGCAGCAATACCGCATTATTGGGCTTCCGTCTTATGATGGCCTGAACGATATTCTGAAATTAGTCGGGCTTGAAAATACCGGGAAAAAGAAAGCTAAAAATTTTTCGCTTGGTATGCGTCAGAGATTAGGAATTGCAGTGGCGCTTGTCGGTGATCCTGATTTTCTGGTGCTGGATGAACCTGCAAACGGACTTGATCCGCAAGGCATTATCGAAATACGAGAGCTGATATTAGAACTAAACCGCAAACATCAAATCACCGTTTTGATTTCAAGTCACATGTTAGATGAATTATCACGTCTTGCCACGCACTATGGCTTTATTGATGGCGGACGAATGGTGAAAGAAATTAGCGCACAGGAACTGGAAGCTGCCTGCCGGAAATGCGTCCGCTTGAGGTGTCAAATGTGAAAGCACTTGCGCGTGTTTTAGATGGGATGAATGTAGACTACAATATTATCTCTGACACGATGGCTGATGTATATGCCAAAATCAATGTGTCCAAATTTACTATGCTTTTGTCTAAAGAAAACTGCGAAGTTATTTCCATTCAGGAAAAAGATGAAAGTCTGGAAAGCTATTATGTTGGTTTGGTAGGAGGTAAAGATAATGAGTAAACTATTGTCTGCAAATTTTATGCGTTTGAAAAAGGATAAGTTCTTTTGGATTGGTATCATTTTCATGTTTGCAGCCGGGGTACTATATCCGACAATGATATATAGAGATGTGCAAAAGACAGGAATTATCAATACAGTGATGATGCCTTTTGTGGCTGTACCTTGTTTATCGGTGTCGTTATGGCAGTATTTTGCAGCTTATTTATCGGTACAGAATATAGTGATGGAACAATTCGGAACAAGATACTATTGGGCATACACGAACTGCTCTTTACTTATCAAACGCTATTGTTTCCGCAACTGTAAGTATTTTTATGTGTGCAGCATTTTTCATTCCTTATCTCTGCATCGGGATTCCTTTGCTGGGCTTTTTTGAAATGAATACCAAACTGGTTTTTTTGTTTGGCTTGGTTTCGTTTTTACTTGCTATCGCTTTTTCTTCTATTTTTACTTTGATAGCTATGCTAAATCATAATAAGCCCATTGCTGCGATTATTTGTATTTTACTGGCTTTTCTTTTTTTGATAGCAGGGATTCAAATAAACGGAATGTTAAGCCAACCAAAAACCATTATTGGCTATACAACATCCGAGGACGGACAGGGTGAGTATATAGAATCCGAAAACCCTAAATATCTTGAGGGTAGTGAGCGTGAAGTAGTCCAATTTTTATATGATTTTATTCCCGGTGGGCAAGTGGCACAGTGTATGTCAATGGAAGCAGTTAATATTGAAAAACTTCCCATATACTCACTAATGATTGTTGTCTTATCTACTGGAGTGGGGTTAATCTTTTTCAAAAAGAAAGATCTGAAATAAGGAGACCGCTATGGAAATATGGTTATGGGCTGCTATTGGTGTTATGGCTACAATAATTGTTGTCTTATTTGTTAAAATCTATACTTTACAGAAATCAGCAAAGGAGATTAAAAATGCCTTTGCCGATAGGCTCATGACCGAAACTAATACGCTGATTGATATTTCGTCGAATGATAAATATATGAGAGAATTAGCAGCTTCTATCAACATTCAGCTTCGCAAACTTCGTGAAGAACGCCATTTCTTCATAGAAGGAAACGCCGAACTCAAAAACGCTGTTACAAATATCTCTCATGATTTACGAACACCATTAACGGCTATTTGTGGATACTTAGATTTGCTTGAACAAGAAGAAAAGTCAACAACAATAGAACGGTATATTGAAATAATCAGAAACCGAGCGGATTTATTAACCGAATTGATCGAAGAACTTTTCAGATATTCTGTTATCATTTCCGGTGAAAGACTTGTTGTTAGGGAACCCATTGCTATCAATGGCATATTAGAGGAAAGCATTGCCGCATTTTATACCACTCTTAATAAGCGAGGAATTGTTCCTAACATTAAAATAACACAAGCAAAGATAGTCCGATCACTTGACCGCTCATCTTTAATCCGTGTATTTTCAAATCTTTTGAACAATGCAATTAAGTACAGCGATGGTGATTTGGATATTACTCTGACTGATTCCGGCGAAGTCATTTTTGCCAACACAGCTTCCCGGCTGAATGAAGTACAAGTCGGTAAGCTGTTTGACCGATTTTATACAGTTGAAGCTGCCAGAAAATCGACAGGTTTAGGATTGGCAATCGCCAGAACGTTAATTGAACAGATGAATGGAACTATATCAGCAAAATACGAAAATGGTAGATTGAGTATCTGTATTTTCTTTCCAGACATTAGCCATACGGAGACATAGCTGATGAATAAGATTTTAATAATTGATGACGATCATGGCTATCGGGATGTTGTTTCCATTGCAGCCAGGAAGAAAAATTGGGAAGCATATACTTCTCCTACATGGCGCAACGTACAGCATCAAATTGCCGAAAAGAAGTTTTCCTTAATAATTGCTGATTATCGCCTGCGGAATGAAACGATAATTGAATTGTTAGACTATATGAAAAGGGAAAAAATTTTCATTCCAATAATTGTTGTATCCGCAGATGATGATGAACAATATAAAGAGAAAGCGTTAGACGCTGGTGCAACTGCTTTTTACGATAAGTTCTCACTAAATCTTTCTAAAATATACGCTTTACTGGATGATTTCCAATAGTGCCGGTGCATCCAGCGTTTTTCTTCATAGGGTGCCGGATGTAGTGGACATACTGCCATGTTACATCCGGCATTTTTCGTGGGCCAGCGGCCCGCGATAAGTGTTTCGGAGAAACGCGCAGCCAGCTCCAGCATGGAGCTGTTCCGGGGGATTGGGGGCCGTCCACAACAAGCAATTTTGCGGAGCAAAATCGCAGAGTGTGTACCACTCTGCATTGCTTGCCAGTTTTGTTTGAGGTGCTACCCATACGGGAAGTGTCTACCCTAAAAGTGCGTTCTTGTTAAGCCCGCCGTGAAATGCTACCCTTAACATGAATACACTGAAAGGATAACCACCATGAAAGATATAGAAATCGGGCCTATTCGTCCACCTTCTGAAAGTAACAGCCTGCTAATCCGGGTCACAAGGGGATGCCATTGGAACAAGTGCTATTTCTGCGGGCTTTATAAATCCATGCGCTTCTCCATGCGCCCCATCGATGAAACCATCGAAGATATTAGGCGGCAGGCCCAGCTTAACCGGGGGAAAAAGATTACTTCCTGCTTCTTGCAGGACGGGGATGCCCTGGTGCTGAAAACAGATTATCTGCTCCGTATCTTGGAAGCGATCAATCAGAGCTTTCCTGATATGCAGTACATCACTTCTTATGCCCGCGCTGATAGTATCACCCGGAAAAGTCCGGCAGAGCTAAAGGCGCTCCGGCAAGCGGGCCTAAACCATCTTTACAGCGGAATGGAAACCGGCTCGGATCAGATACTGAAACTTATCAACAAAGGTTTTGACGCGGATATTGTTGTCCGAAGCGGCTGCATGGCAAAAGAAGCGGACATGATCTTGTCGGAGTTCATATTGCTGGGGATCGGCGGCAAGGAGCTGTCTGAAGAAAATGCTGCTCAAACAGCAAAGGCGCTGAATATCATCCAGCCAGATTTTATCCGTGTCCATGCCACGGGTATTAAGCCGGAGTCCAAGCTGGGCGAGTTTGTCAGGAATGGCTCTTTTTGCTCTGCAATCGGAGGAAGAAATCGTTGTAGAGCAAAAGCTATTCTTACAACAGCTACATGAGATGGACAGTTACTATGTGAATGAACACATCGTCAATCTGCTTCTGGAGATCAGAGGAAATCTGCGGACGGAGAAACAGGAAATGCTCTCTACGATTGACCGCTTTCTGACCCTGCCACCGGATGAAAGGCTTTTGTTTGCTGTCGGCAGGCGGCTCAATATCTTCTTCCGCTTGGACGATCTGAAAAAGCCGAAGCTGCATCAAAAGGCCGGGGAAAGCCTGCAACAGATTTTAAGTAAGAATCCCCATGTGGACTTTGCCGCGCTGTGCAATTACGTCCGGCAGTCACAAATTTAGAGCAGAAAATATACGCTGGGCATAGCCGCTTTTCGTCAGCTATGCCCAGCATTTTATTTGCGGCTTTGACAGCATGGCGGCTGCACATCCAGGCCGTCCAGATAGCTGTTTCCCCATTGGCACATCGCGTCCAGAATGGGGACGATGCTCTGTCCAAATGGGGTAAGAGAATATACCGTCTTAGGCGGCTTTTCTGGAATTACTTCACGATGAATCATGCCGTTGTTTTCCAGATCGTGAAGCTGCTGCGAAAGCATCTTCGGCGTGGCGTTTGGAATCAGCCGCTGTAACTCCATATAGTGTAATGGATGGTCAATCAGATGCCAGAGGATCAACGGCTTATACTTGCCGCCGATCAAAGAAAGGGTTGCCTCCACGGGGCAGTTAAACTGATTGGTTTGACATTTCATAGAATGGTTCTCCTTTCCCGCAAGGTGCTATCTTTTTGGGAAGTATCTTCCGAAAAAGTGCATTCTTGCGGTTTTGTGTTCAAGTGCTACAATTAGGTCAATGGTTGATTTGATATGCTCAAAATAAAAATACTGAAAGGACTATATATTATGGATTTTATCACGATTGCAAAGCAGCGTATGTCGGTACGCGATTACAAGGAAACGAAGGTAGAGCCTGAGAAGCTGGAGCAGATTCTGGAGGCTGCTCATGTGGCCCCGACCGCTGCCAACCTTCAGCCGATTCGCCTGATTGCCGTTCAGAGCGAGGAAGGTCTTGCGAAGATCAGTAAAGCGGCCAATATCTACGGTGCGCCCCTGGCTATTATTGTTTGCGCCGATCACGATAAGGCGTGGGTACGGCCTTTCGATCAGAAGCAGACCGGTGACATTGACGCTCCATCCTGACCGACCACATGATGCTCCAGGCCACAGAGCTGGGCCTTGGGACGGTGTGGGTATGCTACTTCGATCCCGCTGTTCTGCGTAAGGAATTTGACCTCCCGGCCAACCTGGAGCCGGTCAACATCCTGGTTATCGGCTACTCCAACGAAGGAACCGGCGATCCCAATCGCTTCAATAAGCAGCGCATCCCGATGAGCCAGTTGGTTTCCTACGAAACGCTGTAATGGAATACCCGCGCAGCCCCTGCAAAACAGCACAGGGGCTGCGTTTTTATCTTTCTGAAATATGAGCATAGGTTTCTTCAAGAATCCACCGGATATGTTCATCCTGCAAGGAATAGATCACGCTTTTCCCAGCCTTGCGTGATTGCACTAACCGGACAATCCGAAGCGCACGAAGCTGGTGGGATATGGCCGATTCTGTGACCTCCATCTTTTGTGCCAGTTCGCTGACGCAGGAATCTTTCTGCATCAGATACCAAAGTATCCGCATCCGTGTGTAATCGCCCATCGCTTTGTGAAGCTCGGTTAATTGTTCCAATTCGCCAGGGCTTGGAGCGGAAAAAGTTTTTTTCTCTGTTTCGTTCATGTATTTTTCTCCAATCTATAATGAAGCTGTTTGACAGACAAGAATTATGTCAGTATCATAGTCACAGGAAGGAGCTGATTTTTATGCCGCATTACAATCTACCCCATAACCACGGACAGAATATTGAAAAAGTATTAAATAAGATGCCCTCTGCGGAAGGGTTTAAGGATATATCATTTTTATTTCAGCAGCTTGGCGATCCGACCCGGCTGCGGATTCTGTGGCTGCTGTGCCATTGTGAAGAATGTGTATGCAATCTCGCGGCGGCTGTGGATATGAGCGCCCCTGCTGTGTCACATCATCTGCGGATATTAAAAAAGAGCGGGATCATTTCAAGCCGCAGGGACGGAAAAGAAGTCTATTATTCGCTGTCGGACACGCCGCAGGCAAAGCTCCTGCATCATGCCATAGATGCGTTGTTTGAAGTATCATGCCCGACTGAACAATAAGGAAATGCGCCGCAGCGTGTGAAAGTTGCGGCGCATTTCTATTGCGCTTAACCCTGATTTGTGCTGCCCGCTGGCATATCCGGCAGCTTGACCCGCATGGCGCGGATGGCATTGAGAATCGCAATAATGGAAACGCTACATCCGCGAACACCGCCGCCACATATTTGCATAGCCTAGCGCACCTAAAATCAGAACCAGGAATTTCACGCCCAGGGCAAACACAATATTCTGATTTGCGATGCGGATCGTCTTACGGGCGATCTTCATAACAGCGGCAATTTTGGACGGTTCATCCGTCATAAGAACCACGTCAGCAGCTTCAATGGCCGCATCGGAACCCAAGCCGCCCATAGCAATACCGACATCGGCCCGCGCCAGTACGGGAGCGTCATTGATACCATCCCCAACAAAGGCCAACATACCTTTTTCGCTTTTCTGCTTCAGCAGGCTTTCCACGCGGTCAACCTTATCAGCGGGCAGCAGTTCAGTATAAACCTGATCCAGATGAAGCTGCCCTGCGACTTTCTTTCCAACGGCATCTGCATCGCCGGTCAGCATGACCGTTTTGCGGATACCGGCAGATTTCAGCAGCTTGATTGCGGTTGGAGCATCGGCCTTGATCTCGTCCTCAATGATGATACATCCAGCGTATTTCCCGTCACAGGCCAGATAGACCACGGTGCCGACAGCTGAGGATGGCGTGTACTTAATATGCGCTTTCTCCATCAGCTTGGTGTTTCCGGCCAGAATCGTTTTCCCGTCAATCACGGCCTGCACGCCGTGACCGGCAATTTCCTGGACATCGGAAACTCGGCTGTTGTCGATTTTCTGTCCATAGGCGTTTTTAATAGAAAGAGAAATCGGGTGGTTGGAGTAGTCCTCAGCGTATGCGGCCAGCTCCAAAAGCTGCGCTTCCTCCATGCCGACAGGGTGGATCTCGCTGACCGCAAAGGAGCCTTTTGTCAGTGTGCCGGTCTTATCAAAGACCACGACCTCGGTATTTGCCAGGGCCTCCAGATAGTTGCTGCCCTTTACCAGAACACCGATCTTGGATGCGCCGCCGATGCCTCCGAAGAAACTAAGCGGAATGGAAATGACCAGCGCACAGGGGCAGGAAATCACCAGGAAGGTCAAGGCCCGGTAAATCCAAGTGCTGAATGGCTGCTGGGTAATCAGCGGCGGCAGGATCGCCAGCGCCAGAGCAGCGAATACCACTACCGGGGTATAATACCTGGCAAAGCGTGTGATGAAATTCTCAATACGGCCCTTCTTATCGCTTGCGTTTTCTACAAGGTCAAGGATTTTGGCTACGGTGGATTCCCCAAATTCCTTTGTGGTCTGGATGTTCAGGATACCGGTCTGGTTGATACAACCGCTGATGACCTCCATTCCCGGCTCCACCTCACGGGGCATGGATTCTCCGGTCAGGGCCGAAGTGTCCAAGGTGGAAAAGCCTTTGAGAATCGTACCGTCCAGCGGGATGCGCTCTCCCGGTTTCACAACAATGGTTTCTCCGATCTGAACCTCATCCGGGTCAACCTGAACCAGCTTTCCGTCCCTTTCGATGTTGGCATAGTCCGGGCGAATGTCCATCAGGCTTGCGATAGATTTTCTGGACTTGGACACCGCATAGGACTGGAACCATTCACCCA
>ENA-OQBT01000419-OQBT01000419.1-human-gut-metagenome-genome-assembly--contig:-NODE-419-length-26712-cov-3.682264_pt1 | contig 26712 bp, 30 predicted proteins | sample MGYA00242749_ERZ504557 | MGnify/ENA primary metagenome ERZ504557 (study PRJEB26092, sample SAMD00036243) | human gut metagenome | host: Homo sapiens | study: EMG produced TPA metagenomics assembly of... | reverse complement strand
CCTCCAAACTATCGGTATACCATTGTATATCGGCATACTTTATAGATAATTGACAACTATATCCAATATGTACTGTCTATTATACTACAATGCCTCTACATCAGATAATTAATAATTGCTTAATTTTCTATTATACCTTTATAGCACAAAAGGAAGCTAATTGCTCCCTTTATCAAGCTATTTTACATCTTTATTACTGTTGTAGTCAAGTAAATAGTTTTTTACAATGCTTTTTGCTATCTCTAGCCAAGCTGGTCAGCCAGAAATTCTGCTGCTGCACCCGCCAGCTTTTCGGCAATCTCAGACTTATCGGCTTTTTCATCGTAAACACACAGTATAACGGCTCCCGCGCTATCACCATCATGCACTATTACTGCTATTGCCTGCGCTTCACAGTCAACTTTATCGTCCTTTACCACAGGTATCAGGGTATCGTCTTTTTTACTGTACAATGCACTTTTTCTCTTATCCATAATATTCTCGAGCTCTTTTGACAAAGCCTTGCCTATATAATTTTTGTGGTTTTTGCCGGCTGCCGCTATTATCTCATCCCTATCCGCCACACATACCATGGCTCCTGTTACCTTTGACAGGCTCTGTGCATATGCCTGTGATATATTCTTCAGGCTTCCCACCTGCGAATACTTCTTTAGCACTATCGTCTCGTCCGCATCCATATATATTTCCAGTGGGCTTCCCTCTTTTATATGCAGCATCCTGCGAAGCTCCTTTGGTATGACTATTCTGCCGAGGGAATCTACTCTTCTGGTCAATCCTGTGATTTTCACTTTATTGTCCTCCGGTTACTTTTTTGCATTTGCTTCATGCTTTGGAGGTAGTATATGGGAATTTGAATAAAATATACATTCGATATGCACTGATACAGTGCTCTTTCATAATAGCTTTTATAATGTCACAGTATGTTTTGAATTTGATAAGATATCTATATCCATCAGCTCACGTTCATCTGCGATATCCACATATACACAGTCATACTTCTTTGCCACACTTCTGCCACCCTTATCACCCTCAAGTGATAAAAGCTGCGGGATAAGTGATGAATGAAATACACACGGATTGCCTACGGTATCTCCACAGCGAAGTGAAAAAACTGATTTCATATTTCCTTTATTTTCAAGCACTTTATCTATTAATTTAATCACGCTTTGACTTTTTAAATATGGCTGGTCAGCTACTGCAAACATGTAGTAGTCCTGCATACCAGTCTTTTTCTGCTCCTGCACCGCCATAATTCCTGCTTTTATGGTGTAGGATATGCCTTTTTCGCTGTCCGGACTTAAGACTGCATGGCAATCCGGGATACCTGCGCAGTAGTCCAGTATTTCCCGGTAACGTGTAACGACGGTTATATCTATGACCGGGTTATTCGATTCTGCATTTTTTAATTTATTATATCTATCTTTAATTTCTATCAAACGTTCAAGCAGATGCCTGTACATAGGTTTTCCATCCAGCTCATAAAACAGCTTGTTACTTCCAAAACGGCGGCTGTTTCCAGCCGCCATGTATATGATATGAATCATTTCACTCTTAGGTCCTTTTCGTGCCAGTCAGGGTCTGCCATTCCCATAAGTATTTTCTCCGGGGTAAACGGAACTGTCCTGTGCCACACACCTGTTGCGCGATAAATGGCATGTGCCAGTGCAGGAGCCGGTGTATTGATAACTATCTCGCCGATTGACTTGACTCCAAATGGGCCTGAAGGCTCATAGCTTGTCTCAAATTCGACGTTGATATGTCCCACATCCTGTCGTGTCGGTATCTTGTACTGCATGAAATCATTTTCTGCGATTTTACCACCGGCATTGTAGGTGACATTCTCATAAAGTGCCATGCCGATTCCCTGACCTATGCCACCCTCTGTCTGTACACGCGCAAGGTTTGGATTGACCGGAATTCCGCAGTCCACGACAGCCTGATAATCAAGTATTTTAACTGCTCCTGTCTCCTTATCAAGCTCTATCTCGACCATGCCTACCATGTACGGAGGCGGTGAGACAGGTGATGAATATGTGGCGGTGACATCTACAGGTATCGTGTTGTTGACCTGTGCTTTTGTTGCTATATCGGAAAGACTTACGGAAACTGCCCCATTGTCTGCACCGTCCGGATTTATGATATACACCTCTTTACCGTCGAAATCCACCTCTGATGCAGCACAGCCCAGCAGCTGTGCGCCGATTTTCTTTATATTTTCACGAAGCTCAAGTGCTGCATTCTGTGTGGCCATTCCTGTGATGTAGGTGGTTGATGAGGCATATGAACCCGAGTCATAAGGAGAAGCATCTGTATCCGCTCCAAACACTGTTATATCATCCGTCTCGCAGTCAAGTACCTCAGCCGCCATCTGCGCAAGTATTGTATCACAGCCTGTTCCCATGTCTGCCGCACCTATCATCATATTGTAGGTGCCACAGTCTGAAAGCTTTAATGTACACGAGCCGACATCTACATTGGATATGCAGGAGCCCTGCATTGCAAGTGCCATGCCTGCCGCACGAACCTTGCCATTTCCCATGTCGCGGACAGGATACTTTTCTGCCCAGTGGAAATTGTCTGCGCAGTGCATTATGCATCTGTCGAGTGCACATGCATTGGCTGTCTCGCCAAAATATGCCGGCATAAACATGCCCTCACGTACAATATTTTTCAAACGAAGCTCAACCGGGTCTATATTCAGCTTTTCTGCAAGCTCATTGACGGTTGATTCAAGTGCAAATATACCCTGTGTGGCTCCATAGCCTCTGTATGCTCCTGCCGCCTGCACGTTTGTATACACAACATCGCACGAAAATCTGGTTGCCTCGCAGCTCCTGTATAAAGAGGAAGCGATTTATGACCGGAGAGTCCTACTGTTGTAGTGCTATGCTCTCCGTATGCTCCACCATTTGACAGCGTATAAAGATCTATCGCCCTTATATGACCATCTTTCATCGCTCCAAGACGCACGGTAACTTCCATCTCATGACGCGGTGACGCGATAGTCTGACACTCTTTTCTGCTGTAGATTATCTTGCTTGGACGCTTTGTCTTCCAGGTAACAAATGCCGGATACACCTCACAGACCGCTGTCTGCTTGGCACCGAAACCGCCTCCGATACGCGGCTTTTCAGCGCGCACCATAGACTTTGGAATATCAAGTGCATTTGCCAGTATTCGGCGCAGGTGGAAAACTATCTGTGTCGAGCTGATACAGTGAAGTCTGCCGTATCTGTCTATCTCACAGTATGCCCTGCAGGTCTCCATATATGCCTGCTGCGCTGCCTTTATGCGATATGTGTGCTCAATAATCTCATCGCACTCTGACAGAATTTTCTCCACATTTCCATGCTCATCCTCTTCGTGGTGAATGAGATTGCGCTTTACATCGCCTGTATCTATGCTGGATGACCAGTCATCCTCAGGATGCACGAGCACCTTGTTATCCAGCGACTTTCTGAAGTCAAGCACCGGCTCAAGCACCGTGTACTTTACTTTTATCATGTTAAGAGCCTTGTCCACCGCCTTTTCAGATTCTCCGACTACTATAGCGACGGCGTCACCTACGCTTCTCACATGGCGGTCAAGGATTAATCTGTCATATGGTGATGGCTCCGGAAATGTCTGGCCTGCGATAGAAAAACGCTTTTTCGGAACATCCTCCCAGGTGTATACTGCGACCATGCCCGGCACCTTAAGAGCGATATCTGTCTTTACATCCTCGACAATTGCATTTGCATATGGGCTTCTAAGAAGCTTTATGACAAGCGCATCACGCGGTGTGATGTCATCGGTAAATACCGGCTTTCCGAGTAAAAGCTGGCTCGAGTCCTTTTTAGGTATACATTTTCCAACCGCGTGGTAATCCATTCTGGCGCGGTTGAAGCTGTTTTCATTAGTTTGATTTGTGCTCATCCTGCCACTCCTTTCCGATATCCTCTCCATAGACGCCTGCCTCAAGATTAAGAGGTGCGCCCTCTTTCTTACTGTTTAAGAAATTTCTGATTGAGCGGAGCTGACTCTGATATCCTGTACAACGGCACAGATTTCCTGAAAGATATTCAAGAATTTCCTCATCAGTCGGGTCAGGATTTTCTCTCAGAAGCGCCACAATATTTACAATATAACCCGGATTACAAAAGCCGCACTGATCCGCTCCCTGTGCAGCAAAAAATCCTGTAAACTGCTTAGCTTCCTCCTCAAGTCCCTCGAGGGTGTCCACCGCTCTGCCGTCTGCCCTGCCTATCGGCGTGCTGCATGACAGCACAGGCTTTCCATCCAGAAGCACTGTACAAAGACCGCAGTTGCCTGACTCACAGCCTCTCTTCACCGAAAAGCAATTGTGCTTGCGGCAAAAGTCTAAAAGGACCATATCCTGGTCTACCGAGTCGGTTATTAACTTACCATTTAATTTTATTTTAACATCCATATATATGAATTCCTTCCTACTTAATGCTCGTGCTTAATACTCGTTCTTAATGCTAATGCATTGACGCCATCGCACTAATAGAGCTGCCAAAATTCTGTTTACCTTACATATGACTGGCGACAATTACATTATATCATCGCAGATGTCAAGTGATTGTGTGACAGCGCGGCGTGTAAGCACCCTGCAGATTATCTCTCTATACTCAGCCCCTGCCCTTATATTGCTTCCAAAACGGATATGCTCTGCAACATATTCGGCAAATTTATCTATTTTTGCATTGTTTTCGGAGTTATCCGTCAAAGCTGCATTACCGTCTGTCTTTGCATCTGCTATGCCATCGAGTATGCCATCCTCATCCCACACAGGCTCTGCCATATATGGTGATGCTCCGATAACCGCCACATACCTGCCGCTTCTATTTGCCACTGCACATGTGAGCACCGGAAAGTCTGTTGACTGATTTCTCTGGCTTAAGTATACTACGCCCTTTGCATTTTTCGGTACTATTACTGACACAAGCACATCGCGCGTTGTTCTTGGAAGTGCCGCAAACTCGTCCAAATCCATAATTCCCGCCTTGTGAAGCTGCACCTTTGCTCCCAGTGCCCTGAAAATCGTCATGACATCTGAAAATCCGAATCTGCCCAGATGCTTCCTCCGACAGTTGCCACATTTCTAAACTGCACTCCGACGATATGTCTGACCGACTCTGCGATTGCGCCGTGTGTATATGCATTCAGTGCTTCATGAGTCTCTATCTGCCTGAGTGTTGCATACGCGCCGATTCTAAACTCGTTCTCATCCTCATCAATTTGGTCAAGTCCGAGATCGCACAGGTCAATTGCCGTGCCAAGCGTCTTATTTTTCATTTTGAGCCAGAGCATGCCGCCCAGCACAAAATTCGGTTTTTTCTGATAAAGCTCATAAGCTTCATCAAGGCTTTGCGCCCTCACATATTGATTGTAATAAAACATATTTTTCTCCTGTTATCCTGCTATATAGGTAACTATCAGTTACCTCATTTCGATTTCATACATCGCTTCCCACCTGATGTCATGCTCCTTCATAAAGGCTATGAGGCACTCCCTGTCAGAAAGCTCTGCTCTCCATGCCAGCCCGCAGCCCGCCGATATGACAGACGGAAGAGGAATCGTGCGTCCCGGAATACCACATGCCTTGCCCTTGATATCAAGCTTCAACGGTGCTGTGTTAGTCTCGAAGGTGATGATTAGCCGTTTTTTCTTTTCTCTTGCCAAATTTTTATCCATTACCTCACACCTTGTATAACTCTACGGACTTACAATAAGAGATGCCCCAGCCATCTTTCTGCGATATCATACATGTTGGTCACCTCTCCGACTGCAAGCTTATCTGACAGCTCATAGTAGTTCAGGCATGTTCCGCAGGTAAAAATTTTCACCCCACGGCTCTTAAGCTCCTTTAAATCCTCAAGTGACTCTGAGCCTCACAGGTCAGCTTCGCTCCTCCATTGTAGAAAAGCATGGTTTCAGGCGGGTTGTCCTGCTGCGAAAGTGCGTAGATGAAGCCCTTTATAAGTACCTTGCCAAGCTCCTCGCTGCCCTCTCCCATATATGAAGAGCGGATTACAACAACTCTGTTATCTGCATCCGGTCTGCATGTATACTGTGAAGCCTCGTCTGTATCCGAAAGTGCTTCTGTATTAAGAGCCTCAATTGTCAGCTTTACGCTGTAGCTTCCGTCGTCGAGCTTACTGCTATCGCAGCTATAGCCTTTCTGTACAGCCATCTTTTTTAAATTTTCCACTGCAACTTCATTGTCCACAAGTGTCTCCACCGTATCCGGCTGTGTGAGAGCCTCGATTGCTTTCTTTGTCTTTACTACCGGGATTGGACATGTATCCCCTATTGCATTTACTGTTATCATATTTATAATCCTCCCTATGTTATTTTAACTCGTCAGCCCTCAAAATGCAGGGCATGCAGCCTGTCAGCAAATTTGCATAAGCTATGGCAGATTAAAATCAGTTCACATATATCGGCACATCGCGCCGCTTAACAAATCGTCCCACTTTTGCAGCCGGAAGCCCTGCGGCTTTAAGCTTATGCAAAAATGCATCTGCCTCAGTAGCTTTTACTGCAAACAGCAGTCCTCCGGAGGTCTGCGGATCGAAAAGTACCTCCTCCATTGAAAAAGGTATATTTTTTGCAAAGCACACCTTATCACCTACATGGTTTCTGTTGCGCTGGGCCGCTGCCGTGAGGAAAAACTCATCTGCGCATCGCAGTGCTCCGGTAATGACCGGGATGGAAATCGAGTCGATAAGTGCTGTTATATCATCATTTAACATCTCACTCAGATGCCCTAAAAAGCTAAATCCCGTGACATCCGTGCATGCATGTATATCGAAAGCATGACTGATTTCGGATGCTGCCTTATTCAGTGTGGTCATAGAGCTTACCGCATCCTCAATTGCACCTAACGGAGCTTCCCCGACGCGGTTTGCGTTGCATACAAGCCCCACTCCGAGTTTCTTTGTAAGTATAAGCACATCTGACGGCTGCCCTGTATTGTTGCTGTAAATATGCTCCGGGTGGACCGTACCCATGACTGAAAGTCCGTATTTTACATCACTGTCTGCTATAGAATGGCCGCCCGCAAGTGTGCCGCCTGCCTCTATCACCTTATCGGCACCGCCCTGCATTATTTTGCCAAGTATATTCAGATCCATTTTCTCAGGGAAACAGACGATGTTCAATGCGGTCTTTACTGTGCCGCCCATCGCATAGATATCACTGAGCGCATTTGCAGCCGCTATCTGTCCAAACGTATACGGATCATCAACCATCGGCGGAAAAAAATCAAGCGTCTGGACTACCGCCGTGTCATCTGAAATTTTGTACACTGCCGCATCATCACAGCTATCATATCCGATGAGCAGATTGCTGTCTTTTTCACCCCTTGGCAGCTTTGCTAAAACATGACTTAACAAATCCGGACCAAGCTTTGCGGTACAGCCACCGCCCTTGCAAAACACTATTTCCTGTGGCATTTTTGCTCCTTTCAATTGTTTAATACTATTTATCGCAATGCCGCAATCTGCATAAGCGCTTCAGCGGCCTCATTTATCTCATCAACTGTATTATAATATGAAAATGAGAATCTCACCATACCCTGATTTTGTGTTCCAAAGAATTTATGCATCAGCGGTGCGCAGTGTATGCCGCTCCTTGTTGCAATGCCATACTCATTCATAAGTATGTCTGACACCTCCGCCGAGTCCATATCAGCTATATTTACTGAAACAATCGCACAGTGCAGACCATTGTCGGGCGGCATATCGAAATCTCCATATATCCTGATTCCCGGGATTGTCTTTATTTTTCCCATAAATGTCTGCATCAGCTCATGCTCTTTAGCGTATATATTGTCGAGGCCGATTTTCTCAAGCTCCATGACACCTGTTAAAAGCCCTGCGATTCCCGGACGTTTAAGGTACCGGCCTCAAGTCTTGTCGGAAGCTCCATAGGCTGGTTCTCAAGAAAGCTGAGCACGCCGGTACCACCGCTCTTAAACGGCTTTATATCTGCTCTCTCTCCCACATAAAGTCCTCCGGTGCCCTGCGGTCCCATCAGCCCCTTATGGCCTGTGAAGCAGAGAACATCAATATTCATGTCTTTTACATTTATCGGAATCACACCGGCTGTCTGCGATGCATCGACTATAAATAAAAGGTTATGCTTTCGTGCGATTTGCCCTATCGACTTAATATCCACCACGTTGCCTGTGAGATTTGAAGCATGTGTGCATACGATGGCTTTTGTATCCGGACGGATTAAAGCTCTATGTCCGATGGGGAAATTATCCCCCTTTTTATGCCTACATCACTGCATGGTACAATATCCACACCCACGCCCCGCTCCCTTTGCATATAAAGAGGTCTGAGCACAGAATTATGCTCGAGCTGTGTTGTAATCACATGCTCCCCCGGCTCAAACAGTCCGTGGATTGCAATGTTTAGTGCCTCAGTGGCATTTGCCGTAAAAACAAGTCTGGCCGCATCATCTCCGCCGAAAAATTCTGTAAGGCACATTCTAGCCTCATATATTTTCCTCGACGCATCAAGCGATGCATCCGATGCCCCGCGCCCGGAATTGCCGCAGTGCTTCATTGCATCAAGTACTGCATCATATACCGCATCCGGCTTTTTAATTGTTGTGGCAGCATTGTCCAGGTAAATCATAGTATGTCCTCATTTACTTCTCATCCAAGCAAATAAAAATTCTTTATATAAAGCTCATCATTTATATTTTTGCTAAGCATATTTGCTTCTGTATGCCTCGGAAGGCTTGCGTAAATTATTGAATCGTTATTTAATTTACACAATGCTTCCCAGCTTTTCAGTTCTTCAATCATTTTATAATCTTTAATCCTGATTATATTTTTATCAGCATATGCAAGTGCCGTTTTTGTTTTGCCTGCAGATATTATAATATCCTGTGGGAAAACACCTATGTGCGATATGCCGTCCATACTCATTGCAGTCTGTTCAAGCTGCTCATCAGTGACCTCAAATACGCTATCCCATTCCACAGCAAGCAAATGATGCTTATCCTGCCATTTTACCTCTGATATATTGTTGCAACCCACAAGCAGTGCCTGCTCCACAGACATAGGCCGCATGAAGAAATCTTTTTTGTCGCGGACTGTACTCAGTACACCTCTCTCCATGCTTCCGATACGCCGGCCAGGCGATACACCTCATCGCGATTGTGTGACACAAAAACAACAGGATTGTTAAAATCTGTCAGCATCTCCATAAGCTCTGATTCCATGCTTCTTTTCACATGCTCATCCAGTGCCGAAAAAGGCTCATCGAGCAGTATGCACTCAGGCTTAGCCGCAAGCATGCGAAGCATTGCCACGCGCTGCCTCTGACCACCGGAGAGATGATTGGGATATGTGTATGCCATGCCCTCAAGCCCATACCCCTTCAGCCAGCCCTTCACTTTTTCCTCGTTACGCTGACCCATTGCTATGCATATATTTTCCATCACAGTCATTGTCGGAAATAATGCATAGTCCTGAAACAGATAGCCTACCCTGCGCTTACCTGGGTGCAAATTTATACGTTTTTTCGAATCATACAGCACACGGCCGTTTAATGATATAAAGCCTGAGTCCGGTGTCTCTATCCCTGCTATGCACTTTAATGTCATACTCTTTCCTGAGCCCGACATACCGATTACGGACACAACCTCGTCCGTAAGCTCCATGTCAACCGAGAGTATGAAATTATCCAACTGTTTTTTTATTTTTACTATGAGCGACATTATTTTTTCTCTTTCTCTTTATGCCCTTGCTTTTGCCACATATCATATTTATCGATACAAGACATGCAAATGAAATCGCTATGATTACTATGCACCAGAAGCCCGCTGTAGCATAATCACCGCTTTGGACGACCATTGCTATCTGCTGTGATATGGTCGATGTTTTTCCTGCTATATTTCCGGCAAGCATCGATGTGGCACCGTACTCACCGATAGCTCTGGCAAAGGCCAGCGTGACACCCGATATGATACCGGCTTTGCCATCGGCAGACGTATCTTCCAGAAAATCTTCCACTCACTTATGCCGAGAGTGCGCGCCGCATATATGACATTTTCATCTATCTGCTCAAATGCCGCCCTCGCATTTCTGTACATGAGAGGGAGTGCATGATGGTTGCTGCCACCACACAGCCAAGCCACGTGTGTACTACCTGTATCCCCATGCTATGGCTTAAAAAGCTTCCAAAAGGACGCCTTGTGCTGAAAATCCTTAAAAGAATGTATCCAGCCACGGTAGGCGGCAGTACCATAGGAAGTGTCAGCAGTCCATCCCAGAATGCCCTCACTCTGCCCTTTGTGTTTATGACAAGCTCAGCAAAAGCTATTCCTATAAAAAAAGAAAAAACTGACGCTACTATTCCTGTTTTTAATGTTACCCAAAGCGGTGAAAAATCAATCTGTCCCATTATTCCTTTACCGAAAAATGATATTTTTCAAATACTGACATTGCCTCATCTGTCTGAAGGTATGCGATAAATTCCTTCGCTGCTTCAAGCTCACCTGATGTAGTGCTGTCTCCCTTTAAGGCTGCTATCGGATAGATGACATCGCCTGTTAAGCTGTTTGGAAGCTTTTCTATAATATCAAGCTGGTTCTCGTATCCGAATGTATCTGAGTAATAAACGGTTCCTATCTCATTTGCGCCCTCAGCTACGGCAGATGCAACCGCACCTACATTGGCACAGCTGTTTATTTCCAGACCGTCAAGTGCCTTTGAGATATCAGAATCTGAAATAGCCTGTGGCTTTGAAGCATCACCTTCAACCATTTTTGAATTTACTAACGCTGCTCTGGTGTACTGTCCTACAGGAACAGTTCCGTCAGCAAGCGCCATATTTTTAGCCTTTGAGATGTCTGCAAAACCGGTAACTGCCGTGCCACTATTCTTATATGTAACAAGGCACACCTGATTATTTAACAGGTCAACACGAGTACTGTCCACCACGCTTCCTCCGTCGTAGCCATTCTGAAGCTCATCCATCTGTGCCACTCCTGCCGAGAAAAAGATGTTGCACTTCGCACCCTCTTTAATCTGTGCCATCAGTGTTCCGGAGCTGTCATAGTTGTTCCGGAAGTTTACATTTGGATGCGCCTTGGTGTAGGCTGCACAAATTTCATCCATAACACCGTTTAAGCTCTTTGCCGCAAAAATTGATAAATCGACATCTGCATCTGCTGTATCCTTTTTTCCACAGCCCGCAAAAAGTCCTGCTATAAGGATAAGTCCAAACGCAAGTCCTGCATATGCTTTAAATTTTCTCTTTAAGCCCTTGCGCTCCTTTACCGATCCGTCAGTACCTGTCGCTATTCTTAAGCTCATACTTTTAACCTTTCTTTTCCTTTATTTAAATTAAATATGCATGCGATTAATGTTCATATTCAGCTTATCTTGATTTATTAATATATGATAATTTCATCATCCAATCTGCTCCAGCAGCACCGAAATACTGCCTCCGCACACCATGCCCTCTTTCTCGCATCGTCAGTGTTCATGCTCACATCCATCAAACCGCATTTGAAATCCTGCTTGCGAAACAATCTCCTGCAATGGCTTATAACCTCTGCCTCCGCACAACCGCCGCCTATAGTTCCGATGATCCGATTGTCTGAGCTCACGAGCATCTGTGTTCCGACTCCGCGCGGTGCACTGCCATTCTTTTTTATGATGGTACACAGTATGTACTTCTCATTTTGTTCCTGCTTAGCCGCCTCAATAAGTGCATCAAGCACTTCGTTATCCACCTGTGTGCAGCCGGTACGCTCATTTTTGCACTTTACTATCTCACTTATCACCGAAAGCGCAATTTCCTCCGGTGTCTGTCCACCTATTGCAAGGCCTATCGGAGAATGTAATCCGGATATGTTTTCCTGTGAAAATCCCGATTCTTCAAGGTCTTTTTTTACTATGGCAGCTCTTTTCTTTGAGCCCATCATCCCCACATAGGCGTATGGCTTTCTGAATATCTCTGTAAGACACTCCATATCAAAGCGATGGCCTCTTGTCATGCATACATAGTAATCATCTGCCTGTGGCTCTAGCCTGGCGAGAGTTTTTTTATAATCGCCGCAAATTACATGGTCTGCTCCTTGGCGCTTTGCATTATCGGCAAACAGAGGTCTGTCCTCTATCACCCATATGTCAAAGGCCAAAAGTGATGCCATGCGTACAAGTGCCGCCGATACATGACCTCCTCCGCAGATTATGAGGCGTGGTCTGCTGCTTATCTGCTGTTTAAACATCACAATGGAATTATCATTGTCATTTATTTCATCTGCCATGCACTGCCTGATGCCACTCTTATTCTGCCATCTATATAAAGCGCCTTTTCACCGGCATGTGCTCCTTCTATGACTGTCAACAGCTCACAGCGGCTGTCCGCCGGTCTGTCCTTTATCGAAGCATATATGTTTGCCGGAATCAGCTTCACCTCGTCACCGGTATGAATCTGACCGCCTCTTATGACTACTGCAAACACGCCCTCCTTTGGCATAATGCACTCGCCCATCCTCTTGTAGATAGCACAATGCGAATGACACTGCTTGCCTATCTGCGTCATCTCCAGAATAGCATCTCCTATGCAAAAGCGTGTTCCAAGCGGTAAATTCTTGAAATCAAATCCTGATATAATTAAATTTTCGCCAAATGCGCCGTTGTCTATCTGTGCCCCTCTTGCCCTGAAGGCATCTATTTTCTCTGCGGAAAGCAGGCTGACCTGCCTGTGCCACTTTCCGGCATGTGCATCTCCCAGGATGCCATAGTCTGCAACAAGCTCCGCCTGTGGCACCTCTCTCTTTTCAGTTCCTCTCTCTTTGCTTACATTGATTGCAAGAAGCTTTCCCATGATTTGCTATCAGCCTCCTATCCGGCTCATATTTCTTGCTGCATTTACTTCCGCAGCTTTCAGCTCTGTAGCCTTTGTCTCCACAGTCTTTGTCTCTGTAGTTTTTGTATATGTCACTGCATTATCATTAAAATTGTGACACCCGGCTTTGCCTTTATGGCAGCCTTTAGTGCCTGAACTATTACAAAATCTTTTTCCAAATCATCTGTAAATTCGCATGAATCAGGTACTAAATCCATCGTCACGCTGCTTCCCAGGCATGGCATAAGCCTGCCGTCAGCCGTAACACGTATGCGGTTGCAGGTATCGCAGAACTTCCCATGGATTGCCTGAATCAGCCCTACTCTGATATCAAGTCCATGAAAGCTGTAATACTCTGCCGGACCGTTATCCGCATTATTATATCCCGAATTAATTTCTTCTCTATTTTCAGTATCTATATGGCAAGGCGTTCCATATACTTCTAAAAGTGCGCCTATAACCTTCTCATACGGCTCGACTCCGTTGGTATGCCCTTCACCTACCGGCATCATCTCTATAAAACGGATATCTGTGCCTTTTTTTGAAGCATACCGTGTGAGAGCCACCACATCTGTCTGCGGTGTGAGCACCACATTGATTTTCACTCTTATTCCACACTCTATGGCGGCATCGATTCCATGCTCCACTTTATCAAGCAGCGGTTTTTTTGTGATATATTCATATTCTGACGCATCTATCGTGTCCAGGCTCACATTTATACTGTCTATGTCGGCTTCCTTAAGCTGCTTTGCATGCTGCGCAAGCAGTACTGCGTTTGTGGTGAGCGATACACTCCTGACACCGGGTATCTTTTTGATTTGTGAAACCATCTCATCAATCTGCGGATGCAGAAGCGGCTCACCGCCTGTCAGACGAAAATGCGTGATTCCAATCCTTGTGGCTGCGCGGACTATGCAAAGCACCTTTTTTACGCTAAGTATATTTATTGCCTGACAATTTTTATTATTGTCCTGTGGGTTGCAATAACAACAGTTCAGATTACAGCTATCTATCACCGATATGCGCATGTAGTCAATCTCTCTGCCAAATCTATCGCGCATATTAAAAGCCCTTCCCGAAACCGCAGTTAGGAAACGTACAGACATCACAATTCAGGCAGAGTCCGCCTTCTCCAAGTCCGGCAAGCTCATCTGCCAAAATCATATCACACGCCATAAGCCTCGGCAATACAATATCAAATATCGTACGCTTGTTGTACATGGCGCAGCCGGGCAGTCCACATATCGGCACCAGCCTGTCACCTGCATCATAGTACGACAGCAAAAACATGGCTCCCGGCAGCACCGGTGAACCGTACGACACGACCCGCGCGCCTGTATTTTTTATGGCAAGCGGTGTTTTATCATCAGGATCCACGCTCATTCCTCCTGTGCAGAATACAATCTCCGCTCCTGCCTCTATTGCACGTAAGCATCCGTCTGTTATTTTTTTGTCATCATCATCAAACACCTCATGAAACATCATCTGTGCACCAAACTCTGCTATCTTTTTCTCGATGACAGGGGTAAACGCATCCTTTATCCTGCCGTGGTACACTTCGTTTCCGGTTGTGATTATTGCTGCTTTTCTGACCACGAACGGCTTTATATCAAGAATCGGTCCGTCATCGCATATATGCGAAGCCGCCTCCAGCTTATCCTTTTTTATGACAAGCGGTATAATTCTTGTTCCGGAGAGCTTATCACCCTTTTTCACAGTGGTATTGCCGTGCCTTGTGGCTATCATCATTTCACCAAAGGAGTTGACCTTTTTCAGCTTTTCGCTGTCCACCTTAAGCAGTCCGTCACAGTCAGCAATCACCTCTATCTTGCCTTCCTTTACAGGGGATGGATGCATTTTACTTGCGGCGCCACCAAAAACGCCGGATTCTGTGGCTTCACAATGACGTTCGACGTCGATCTCATTGCTATTTGTGCCACATGCGCTCATACGATAAAGCACCTCTGCTGCCTCATTTTCGTGCATCATGGTCTCATCATTTTCCCATATATATATGGTGTCTTTTCCGACGCTAAGCAGCACCGGTATATCCTCTTTTGTTATAATATGCCCCTTGCGAAAAACCGCATCCTTTTTCACATCGGGGATAATCTGTGTGATATCGTGGCAGAGCACCTGTCCGACTGCCTCCGTTGTCTTCATAAGCTTCATATAATCCCACACTCCAAATATTATTTTTGTAAATAGTTACTGTCCTAAACCATACCCCGTGCATTTCCGTCACCGGCCACACTCACTGTCATACTGCAGTAAAATATCAAGCCCATGCTCTATATTTCCCATCAGAAAATCCATGCTCTCCGACACTGCCTTCACACTGCCGCAGATTGACTATCAGTGTGTTTCTCCTGATAACTGAAGCTCCTCTGCCAAGCATGGCTCGAGGTGTAAGACTCATGCTGTACGCTCTCAGTGCCTCAGCGATACCCGGTGCATTACGCTCTGCAATATCCATTGTAGCTTCCGGTGTGATATCTCTCGGTGAAAAACCGGTACCTCCGGTTGTAAGCACCAGATTGCATTTCACATCATCACACAGCCTGACAAGCTCGTCTGCAATCTGTTTTCTCTCATCCGGTATGATTTTATATGAAACCACATCATACTTATCTTTGGGAAGCAGTTCCTTTATTTTCGGACCGCTTTTATCCTCTCTTTGGCCCGCTGCGCTTTATCGCTTATCGTTATAATCCCTACAGTATACATTACATCACCCTGTTATCCTTGATTAATTGTGTATTTTTAACTTCTCAGCATTTTAAATGGACTGTAATCGTTGCCGGTCACATTGTTAGTTGTGATCAGCAACGTAATGTCCGCTCTTGCCACCGGATTTTTCCAGCAGATGTATCTGCCCGATTTCCATGCCACGGTCCAGTGCCTTACACATATCATATATGGTAAGAAGCGCCACACTGACCCCTGTCATGGCCTCCATCTCTACACCGGTTTTGCCCACACAGGCTGTCGTGCAGATTGCCGTGATACTGCTGTTTTTTTCATCCAGTTCAAACTCAACATCGCACTTTGTCATGGCAATAGCATGACAGAGCGGAATGAGCATGGAATTGTTCTTTGCGCCCATGATTCCCGCAATTCTCGCCACTGCCAGCACATCGCCCTTTTTAGCTGCGCCCGTAGATACCGCCCTGTATACGGCGCCATTTACCTTTATCGTGCCACAGGCCTTCGCCACGCGGTATGTGTCATCCTTTGCATGCACATCCACCATATGAGCTTCCCCTGCCTCATTAAAATGTGTGAGCTTTCCTTTATTTTGTTCCTGATTATTGATATCTAATTCGTTTTCCTGCGTCAATCTATTTATCCTCACTGTAACTATTCAGAACCACTGAAAACACCTTAATAGTTACCCTCATTTATTATTTAATAAATCTTTACGCCGTGCTCAAATGCCGATACCGCCTCAAGCACACTGCCTGCTATACTTCTTGCCTTGTCAGAGATTGTAAAGCAATTTGTTAGCTCACTCTCGCGCGGTCGATATCCGCTATCTTGAAGCCTTCCCTGAAATAATATCCCTCACGGATAAGGCCTCGTATGATGCCTGTAATTGTAGCATTTACCGGAACATATTCAGACAATGCATTGTCGTAGCTTTCTTTATCCGGATATATCCGCGCTATCTCATCTCCCTTTTGCACGATGTCTCCGATTTTTCTGACATCATGAATATATCCTGCCGCCGGAGCGTGAATCACACGCTCACTTGTGAAGCCGGCGATATTTCCCGGAACACCTGTGTTGGGCTGTGCCATGCCATCGGTAATGATGCGCGCCAGATTGTGCCCACGCATGGACTCAATCACCAGATGCACGTCTTGCCCTGCCGTAAAGCCCGGGCCTACTCCTATCACAAGCGGGGCCATATTGATTGTGGTACCCAGATTTTTCTTTGCTATTATGGCATCTACCACAACATCCGGCTTTAAAAGTGCAATTGACTCACCCTTTGGGTCTATAAGAAGCGGGACCTCTCCGGCTTCAAGCACAGCTTCGATGGCTGAACTATCCCACTTTTCTGATGCAATATGAGCCGCCGGTGTGTCATTTTCCCCTGAATATGTCTCTGTATCAGTCTCTGCATCAGCCAAGGCAGGAACTAGTCTGGCTGTCACACCCTCTACAACTGCGCTCCCATCATACACTGCTTCACAAAAGGACACCTGGCGCCGTATGGCAGCCGGATAGTCTGTCTCAAGCGCTATCACCCTATGTCCTGCCCGGTGCAGTCTGTGGATGATGCCGGTCGCAAGGTCTCCTGCACCGCGGCATATGATTAACAAATTTTTCTTTATTATCTGATTATTGCTCTGATTCATGCTCATCTGATTAATTACCCTGTTACCTTATTATTTCCATATTTGCAACTATTCAGAACCACCCACGCTCATTCGCAAAAACGCACGATACTCGTCCTTCAAAACTGCTATCGCGCAGCTTTCTGACATAGACCTGCCGCAGCGTATCTATAATCGAATCATCAACCACTGCATCCGCTGCCGTTCCAAGCTCCTCTTGCATAAGCTCATATCGAAATACAACGTCCTTACATGACCTGCCCTTTTCCCATGTGCCAAGCACTATGATAACATCTGTGGTACCCGGATATATGACCGGCTCATCCGCTGCCGGATATTTGAGGGAATGGTGCTTTGCTCCATCTGCTTCGATTATAACATAATCTAACGCCTGTGGCATGTCTTTAATCAGTTTATCGAGCAAATCATACGGCAGTCCGCACATCTTTGGCTTTGACTGTTCTGATATTTTCTGTTCAGATATTTTCTGCCCCGCCATACAATATCCATCTTTTATTATTTTATCCCTTAACGCAAAAAAATCGCAGGATAGGTCAGTGTCAGCTTCGACATACATGTGCGTTGTCGTTGTGACAAGCACACCTTTTCCACTCCTGTGATATTCCCTTGCAAGCTTATGAACGAGTGTGGTCTTGCCACCTGCGCCCACTATTGAAATCACTTTTTCCATATATTTCCATACTTTCCCACAAACAATAAAGCCGCCGGTGTACTTAATGCACCGGACGGCTTCAAAATCCTAAGCGTCAGTCATCCACACGCTTCACATCGTCTTTCTCGTCCATATCCCACATATATGGCGCGTTCTTTGACTTCTTCGGCAAAATAATATTGAGAAGAATAGCGCAAAGTGAGCAAGGCACGATACCTGAACCGCCAAATATAAGCTGTACATAGTATGGCAGATGTGATGTAGCACCGGTTGTAGCGCCAAGTCCGTAGCCTAAACCGATTGCTACTGAGATAATTGTAATCTCACGGCTGCCGATTGGCTCCTTTGTGATGAGCTCAATTCCCGAAATCAGGATAGAAGCAAACATCATAACAGCAGCTCCGCCGAGCACTGACTGAGGCATGATTGACATGAGAGCTCCAATCTTTGGGCAGAAGCCGCAAATAACGAGGAATATAGCTCCCATTGAAATAGCAAATCTATTGACAACCTTTGTCATTGAAACAAGACCTACATTCTGTGAGAATGAGGTATTTGGCAGTACTCCGAAAAGCGCTGCAAATGATGAACCAAGACCATCACAGATAACACCGCCTGAAAGCTCTGAATCTGTAGCCTCTCTGTCCATTCCACCCTCCACACAGGCTGAGATATCGCAACTGTCTCGATTGCAGTAACGATAAACATGATGCCGATTGGGATGATTGCATTGGCATGGAAGGAAATTCCCACATCTGACAGCTTTCCAAAGCCTATAAAGCTTGGAACTGCTATCCATGCCGCATTTTTAACCTCATCAAAGTTTACAACCCATGAGTATGTGTATTTAACACCGTCAGCGTCACACCTGTGTGTGACATGGTAAGTGTCATAATGATTGCTACAACATATCCTGCCAGGATACCAAAAAGGATGGCAGATGATGAAAAAATACTGCGCGATGGTGCAAAATGCTTAAGAAGCACGATTACTATAAGTACAACCATTCCAATAAAAAGGTTTGGCAGTGAGCCGTAATCATTTTTGCCTGTTCCACCACAGAAGTAGTTGATTCCCACTCCAAGGAGTGAAAGTCCGATTGCTATAACAACTGAGCCTGTAACGATTGCCGGGAAAAACTTGCGCAAAGGCTTTAAGAAGGCTCCAAGTATTCCCTCGAAGATACCTCCTACAAGGCAGGCTCCCATAATAGCTCCATATGCTATAACTCCGCCGCCACACGCTGCAACTGTATTATTTAATACTCCAAGAAAGCCCGAAGAGGTTCCCATAACGATAGGTACCTTTCCGCCGACAGGTCCGATGGAAAACATCTGTACTAATGTTACAATACCTGCGATAATCATTGCATTCTGTAAGAGAGCAGTTCTAAGCTCCGCAAAGCCAGCGTCCGCTGTGAGCCCGCATGCTCCCATAACAATGATAAGAGGTGTAAGGTTTCCGATGAACATAGCCATAACATGCTGCAGTCCAAGCGGAATAGCCTGAGACAGAGGTATTCTGCCCTCAAACTGGTAAGGTGAAGAGTTCGTTGTCTTTTTCATTGGTTCCTCCAAATAATTATACTCTTAATTTAATAAAAAATTTACAAAATTATTTTACGAGCATAAGGCTATGTGGTCAATTTAGTATTACTTATAATATAATGTCCATTTACTTATAAATAAATGCTATTGAAATTAGTTTCTGACAACAACAGGGCACACCACAACCGGTATGCCCTATCTATTACAAACGATATAGCTATTCAGAATAATCTAAATTTATTCAACCCTAAGCAGCTCGCAGTTTCCCTGCATATCCTTCCAGAAATCCTTTATAGGTGTGCCGCGAAACTGATTGACTATGCTACAGTTCATTGCACCGTGTCCCACGACAAGCACATTTTTGCCTGCCTCAAGCTGCGGTCTTAGCACCTGCTCTATAAACTCGCCTGTTCTGTGATATAGCTCCTCAAAGCTCTCTGCGCCGTCCTTTGCCACATATTTTTCCGGCTCCTCAAAGAGCAGGTAGACAGGGCATTCGGGCTTTTGCCTGATGTTCTTCACTCCCTCATAATCACCGAAGCACATCTCGTGAAGCCTGTTGTCAGTGATAATCTCTACTGCAGGGTTTCTGTCTGCAAGAAAAATCCTTGCCGTCTCCTGTGCTCTCTTAAGCGGGGAGCAGTAGCATATGTCAAAGTCTATATCCTTATATTTTTCTGCGGCATCGTAAGCCATCTGCCTGCCGGTTTCGTTGAGTGGGATATCCACCTCACCCTGCAGTCTGTGCTCCTCATTCCAATCTGTTCTTCCATGTCGCAAAATATAAAACATAATTAATCCTCGATTTCTCCATTTCTATGTCTCTCGAAGAAATGCCTTGTCTCCTTAACAACAACACCACTAAGAGCAAACAGCGCTATCATATTTGGCAGAGCCATGAGACCGTTGAAGATATCAGCGATAGTCCACACCGCACTTACAGTCATATAAGGTCCGATGAAAACTGCAAGTATATATATCCAGCGATAAACCTTTACATATTTCATCCTTCCGCCACTCAAATACTCTAAGCACCGCTCACTATAATAATCCCAACCGAGTATAGTTGTAAAGGCAAAAAATACAAGACACAGCATAAGTACAAATGCTGATAACTCTTTCGGTAAAGGAAGACCATTCTGGAATGCGTATGTAGTAACCTGCACGCCCTCGAGTCCGTCAACCTGCCATGCGCCTGTGAGCACGATGGAAAGTCCTGTAAGTGTACATATAACTATTGTATCAATGAAGGTTCCTGTCATGCTGACAAGTCCCTGACGTACAGGCTCCTTTGTCTGGGCTGCTGCCGCTGCAATCGGGGCACTACCAAGTCCTGCCTCGTTTGAAAAGATTCCTCTGGCAACACCCTTTTGCATTGCAACAAGAAAGCTTCCCACGGCACCGCCTGTTATGGCCTTCGGTGAAAACGCTGCCTTTACTATTGTAGCAAACGCTGCCGGAACCGCTGTGATATTGCATACCACAAGCACGAGCACAAATACAATATATATAACAGCCATGAAAGGAACTATTATCTGGCTGACACTTGCAATACGCTTTACTCCGCCGATAAGCACTGCTGCCACGCAGAATGCCAGTACAAGCGAAGCAATGACAACTGACCATGAATACTCACCAAGGAACGGTAAAACCTTTACTGTATGCTGGTTTTTAGGGTCAAAAAAGTTGTTTACAGCACTTGATATTCCGTTTACCTGGCTGAATGTTCCTATTCCGAAAAGTCCAACGCATACGCCGAAAAATGCAAATATCTTTGCAAGCCATTTCCATTTTGTACCCATTCCCTGCTCTATGTAGTAGAATGGTCCGCCGAGACTATGTCCGTCCTTGCCGATGACACGATATTTTACAGCCAAAAGTCCCTCTGAATACTTTGTTGCCATGCCAAAGAAGGCTGCAAGCACCATCCAGAAAAGTGCTCCCGGTCCTCCTGCACCGACTGCAGTTGCTACACCGACTATGTTGCCGGTTCCGATTGTTGCGCTAAGCGCGGTACAGAGTGCGCCAAAGCTCGTAATCTCGCCATCGCCGCCCTCTTCATTTTTGACCATCCACTTTAGTGCCAGAGGAAGCTTTCTCATCTGAAGAAGCCCCAGACGAACTGTGAGCATTATACCTCCTGCCATGATGAGCACCATGAGCGGCACTCCCCAGACGAAATCGTCCACTGCTTTAAGAAAAATGTTGATTGTGTTCCACATTGAAATACTCCTGCCTCTCTTTTTTATCTAAACACAAAGTCTTTGTGTTTTGAGCAAATACTATTAATATAAATAATTTCATCCGGAAACAATTGAAAAAGCAGGCTTAGCAGCACTTACGCGAATTGAAATAAAAAACCCCATATACGCTGCATATACAGTCTGATACATGGGATTAAGAAGATTATCTTAAGAATGTCTGTCCAATATCTTCTCCGTCCTGTTGCCTGAGAGATTCGTACGAGAAGCAGCCTGTGCCATGATATATTCATAGTCACTGCACTCCTACTGCTTCCTATTCGTACGTTGCACCTTCGGCCCCCGCCAAGCGGGTGTCTCCAGAGAGTCGATCCATTTACAGTTGCACCGCCTGCTGCGGCACCTGAGAGTTTTACTCCTTCGGTAGGCTTTGATAAGGTAAAATCGCTGCCGTTTTCCTGCAAACTTCATCTCGAAATTGTTTATTTTAAATTTATTGTTTTTATTAACCGTTAAGAATTATATGACATATATACGATTTAATCAATAGCACAAATGTACTAAACTGTCTCAACCTTAATTACATTGGTGTTGCCTGTCTTACCATTGATAAGACCTCCTGTGAGCACTATATGATCACCCTTTTTGAGCTTCATGACACTCTTTGCCTCGTTCATCGCATTGTAGAACATAACCTCCATTGAGTTGTATTCCTCGCACAGAACCGGCTTTACACCCCAGCTCAGGTTCAGCTTGCGCCATGCCTTTTCAGAGGTTGTCATGCCTATTATATCAACAGGGCAGCGGAAACGGCTGACCATGCGCACTGTACGTCCTGTCAGCGAGCTGACTACGATACATTTCGCATCCACATCTATTGCCATGGCACATGTAGCATGTGAAATGGCATCGACTATGCTTTTTGTCTGGAACTCAGCATTGGCAAATCTCTTGCCGTAGTTTATCTGCTTTTCTGTATACTCTGCTGTCTCTGCCATATTTTTTACAGCCTCTACAGGATATTTACCTGCTGCAGACTCTCCCGAAAGCATGATAGCTGATGAGCCGTCGTATACCGCATTGGCTACATCCGAAAGCTCAGCTCTTGTAGGACGCGGATTGTGAATCATGGACTCAAGCATCTCTGTTGCTGTGATTACGCGTGTACCAAGCATACGGCATTTGTTGATAAGATACTTCTGTATTGCAGGCACCTCAACTCCCGGAATCTCAACACCGAGATCACCTCTGGCTATCATGATTCCATTTGCTATCTCACAGATTTCCTCCACATGGTCTACACCTGAGCGGTTCTCGATCTTTGCGATGATTTCGATGTCCTCTCCACCGTTTTCATCCAAAAAGCTTCTCAGATCAGCTACATCCTGCTTCGTAGAAACAAATGATGCAGCAACATAATCCACCTCGTTTTTTATACCAAAAAGCAGATCATCCTTGTCCTGCTTGCTTAAATATGCATGCTTCATGACCTTGTTCGGGAAGTTCATGCTCTTTCTGTCTGAAAGTGTACCTCCTGCGATAACATCACAGATTGCATCGTTTCCTTTAAGTTCTCTGACCTGCAGAATGATGATTCCGTTCGCAACAAGCACACGGTCACCAACCTTTAAATCCTTGATCAGATTCTCGTAATTAACTGATACTCTCTCCTGATTTCCTACAATATCGTCAGTGGTAAGTGTGAAGGTATCTCCATCCTTGAGCTCTATTTTGCCATTCTCAAAGGTCTTGATACGATACTCAGGTCCCTTTGTGTCAAGCATGATTGCGATTGGCATATGAAGCTTCTGTCTTACCTTCTTGATTAAATCTATTTTGCCCTGATGCTCCTCATGTGAGCCATGAGAAAAATTCAATCTGGCAACATCCATACCTGCCTTTATCATCCTGGTGAGGACATCCTCATGTTCACTGGCCGGTCCAATAGTACAGATAATTTTTGTTTTACGCATTAATATTCCTCCTGATGCTGATCACCCTATCAGCTTTTCTTTTAAAAATATAATCTCACCCGAAGTCATTATATGACAATTTTCTTCAACAATAAAGTAAAAATATATTTTTTTCAATTATTTAAAAATTCATATGCTCCACATACATTTCATTGAAATGCGGATACGATGCCAACTCGATGTAACGCATGTTCCCGCTTATCTCCAGTGCTCTTTCCCAGGCTTCCTGCGATAAAGCTGCCGAAACAGCTCCGTTTCCTGCCGCATTTCCCACTTCTTTTGCCTTGTCCAAAAGCTCCTGTGGAAACAATCCTATTGCCGCCGCACTTGCTTTGTCAATGTAGTTTCCAAAGCCTCCTGCAAATGTGAGAACATCAATATTACAAGGCATACAGCCATATTCCTTAAACAATACTTCTATTCCGGCGGCTATCGCGCCCTTCGCAAGCTGCAGCTTCCTGATATCCTCCTGCGTAATGTAGACTCCCGGTGCAATATGAACGGCGAGAGAGGACTCTGTGCTCTGTGCAGTCTCCTCCGCTTCCACCTCAAACACATACGCCCTAAACAGTATAGGAAGCTCCTGTCCGCTTAAAATCGTGCCGTTTTCATCTATGATTCCGGCTTTCAGAAGAACGGCAAGCGCATCGATAAGCCCCGAACCGCACAGTCCCACAGGTCTGTCATTTCCGATAACCGAATACTTAATTCTGCGCCCTTCCAGCCATACCTTATCTACGGCTCCCTTAGACGCCGGCATGCCCAGCTCAATCTGCGCACCCTCAAAAGCCGGTCCTGCCGCGGTGGCACAGCACACATATCTGTCGCCTTTTCCAAGCGCCATCTCACCGTTTGTTCCGATATCCAGATATAGCGTCAGCTCGTTGCAGTTGACTGTCTCCATCATACCCGCCGTGATATCTCCGCCTACAAAGCCTGATACAGCCGGAAATATAATCATGGCTTGACAATTCTCAAGTCCTATATCCAAAGGATTAAATACTCTTCCAAAATATTCATCCGGCATAAACGGTGCCTTGCCAAGCTTTTCCGGTGAAATTCCCATAAGCAGATGGCACATAACCGTGTTTCCGGCAACTGAAAACCGGCTTACTTTCGTTCTGCCACATTCCGTGAGCATTTCTGATATGAAACAATTCAAAAGGGACACTATCTGTGTCTGCATCATCTGCAGGCCGCCATTCGCTTTATCGTTATCATCTGCTCGCTGCCGCATCAATTCTGGAAAGTACATCTGCTCCAAAGCTGCGCTGTGGATTGGCACCGCTTCTGGTTGAGATAATCTGCCCGGTCTCTTTATCAATCAGATAACAGACTACTGTTGTGGTTCCGATATCACAGGCCGCCAGAGTGTCTTCAACATTCCTATTCACATGCTCATTAAATTTTTCCGATACATTTTCTCCATTTGTCAGAACAACCATGCTGTCTTCTTTGGTTCCGGTGCTTTCTTTTCTTCCAACAATAATTTCCATACCGTCACAAATCTTCGTCTGACAGGCCAGCACGTCCTTATAGTATGGTTTTGCCACCGTCACCTTGCACTTGCCGCAGGTTCCTTTTCCACCGCACGGTGTTTCTATCCCTGCAATGCCGTGACTGCGGCAGTATTCAAGAATAGTGGTTTTGTCGGTTGTTTTGCTATCTGTGTTAAGATTTATGGTAATTCGCTGCTGCATATAGTTTACCTCATTTGACATTGTACTATTATGGCTTTTTTCTTTGTTTGTATGATAGCATATTTATATATACTTTAATACAAAAACCCGGACAAACGTCCGGGTCTTCGTTAATCCATAATTCTATCTGGTAAGTGCTGCAACAAGCTCATCCATCTGCTTTTCAGATGCCTTATTGAGAGTAGATTTAATTGTAACAACCGGCTCAACACACTCAATATTCTTGAAGCCCTCAACAATAGCCTTCATCTGGCGTGCTGCTGTAGGAGCCCATGAACCGTTTTCCACGAAGGCAATCTTACGATTCTGATAAGCCTTTGCCTTGAGATGATGTAAGAAATCCTCCATTGGTGGGAAAATGCCTCCATCATATGTGCATGCGCAGAGCACAAGCCTGTCGTATCTGAACGCATCCTCAACAGCCTCTGCCATATCATCCCTGCAAAGGTCTGTAAATGCAACCTTTACACCTGTAGCCTTGAGCTTTTCTGCTAAAGCTCCGCTGCCTTCTTTGTATTACCGTGAATAGAAGCACATGCCACAAGGATTCCCTCATCCTCAGGCTGATAGCTGCTCCATGTATTATATTTATCTATGTAGAAGCCAAGGTTCTCTGTGAGAATCGGTCCGTGAAGAGGACAAATCTTTTCAATGTCAAGCCCTGCTGCCTTTTTGAGAACTGCCTGCACCTGAGCACCATACTTTCCAACAATATTGAAGTAATAGCGTCTTGCCTCACATGTCCAGTCCTCATCAGTATCAAGCGCACCAAACTTACCAAAGCCGTCTGCTGAGAAAAGCACCTTGTCTGTTGACTCGTACTCCATCATAACCTCCGGCCAGTGAACCATAGGAGCCATGACGAATGTAAGCTCATGCTTTCCAAGAGAAAGCTTGTCTCCCTCTGCCACTACAACCTTTCTGTCCGTTAAGTCTATATCGAAAAACTGTCCCATCATGTTAAATGTCTTTGCATTACCTACAATCTGCATATCAGGATATGCCTCTGCAACCTTCTGGATATTGGAAGCATGATCCGGCTCCAAATGGGAAACAACGAGATAATCCGGCTTTCTATCACCGAGCGCCTCTCTCAAATTGGCAAACCACTTATCCGTAACTCTTGCATCTGCTGTATCCATGATTGCAATTTTGTCATCCATAATCACATATGAGTTGTATGAAACACCGTTTGGAACAACATACTGGCTCTCAAATAAATCAATGTCCTTGTCATCCACACCGATGTAAATAATGCTGTCTGTAATCTTCTTGTCCATGATAGGTACCTCCTGCTAATAATCTCCAGTTAAATTAGTAATTATTACTATTTTTGATTAGATTATATGACAAAAGTATCATTTGGTCAACCGAATAAATTGTATTTTTTT
>ENA-OQBT01000418-OQBT01000418.1-human-gut-metagenome-genome-assembly--contig:-NODE-418-length-26744-cov-2.679603_pt1 | contig 26744 bp, 37 predicted proteins | sample MGYA00242749_ERZ504557 | MGnify/ENA primary metagenome ERZ504557 (study PRJEB26092, sample SAMD00036243) | human gut metagenome | host: Homo sapiens | study: EMG produced TPA metagenomics assembly of... | reverse complement strand
CCGAGACCGGCGTCGACTACGACCCGGACGCCGACGAAAACTAATCTACGGAGCGTATACCGCCTTTCCTCAGCACTCGACGCACCTTAGTGCGCCTTCGGCTTCGAACGGCGGCCTCCGCACGCGTAGATTTAATTTTCGAGGAGTAATGCTCCGGTGCTATTAGCCGCAAATGGCCCTTGGAATAATTCCAAGGGCCATTTGCTTTTTGCGGGTGGGGCCCAATGTGCCAAATACCTGCCAAGGGGTGCCAAATACTCCGCCCGATGGCACCTCCGCCATGCGGCAAACCTCGCACCATGCGGTGTCCCCCTTGGCGTTTGCCGATTATCCTTCCATGGGGCGGTAACTTCCTCATGGGGCGGTAAACAACCCATGGGGCGGTGAAAACCCCATGGGGCGGTAGGTCAAAATGGCTTAATTCCGCGGTTTCACAATTTCTTCAAACCGCCCCATGGGCAAATTACCGCCCCATGAGGAGCGATCGCAACTCCGTATTTGATCAATGTTGTGATGCTTTGTTGTGTTTTGCTTGTTTCCGCCTCCTGTATTCCCCTTGCGCGCATTGATGGTAAGGCTGCCGTCTATTAATACCCGGCATGAAGGTTGAGGACGGCCAGGAAGCGGTATTTGCATCGCGGTGGCAACCTCTTGTGCGAAGGCACGTTGTTTGGCGGTGTTCCACAGGTCATCGGCGAACACCTCGATGACGGTCCAGCCCAATTGCCGCAGACGTCGACGTTTTTGCTGGTCCCGCACATATTGTTTGCGGAAGCGACGGTGATGATCGCCATCATATTCAATAGCGACTTTGTATTGTGGATAAGCCATGTCAACGGTATAGGTGTATCCGTTCTCTGAATCGGTAATGCCGTATTGTGTTTGCGGTATGGGCAGGCCGAAAAGCATAAGCGCCAAGCGTGTACGAGTTTCCTGAACGGAATCCGATGGTTTTACGAGCTTCAGCGCCGCCTCACAACGCGCACGGCCAATAACGCGGTGAAAGGCCGTTAGTCGTTGAGTGAATTGTTCAATGGCATATCCATAACGTCTGATGAGCGCTTCAGCCAGCACCACTAATTCGGTGAGGTTGAGATATTGGGCAAACTGTATCCACGCATCCATGGGATGCATGCAGGTTACGCCGTTTGAAAAAGCGATACTGCTGAACTTTGCATTCCATATGCGATAGTCGACATTGTCCAATGAAGAGCGGGTCCCTTTGCTCCTCACCGTCACATAAAAGTCCTTCTGTGGCAACGTGCTGTGCCTCGGCAACTCCACGCCGCATAATTCCAATGCGGTATACAGCGAGAAACACAACGTGCGTTTCGTGCGCACTTTGCCCAGCAGATTCCAACAGGCCGTGTTCTTGGCCGTGGCTTTGGCGTCAAGATCTTTGCGCAGATAGTTGTTGATTTCGCCATTGTGCGGCACTTCGCTGTATCCGTTCATGCGCCGAGCGTAGCGCATTCCACGGTGGCATAGGGGCAAAACTGGAAAATGGGGATAACTTAAGCGGCGCGAACCGGTTATCCACCGGCATATCGTGTGCCGCGCCCGGTTATCCACCGCGCTTCGGGAGTGTCGTCCACCGTATAACAGCACTCATCGTGTGCGAACAGCTAGCCACGCTCAAAATGCCTAGCACATTTATACGAATACGACATGGGAAACGGCGAGACCAGCCCCACACAATACAAAGTGACCGCCAGCCATGCGCCCGACTGCGGCATACGCGGCAGCAACGCCAACGACACCAAGGCCAAACATGGAATCAGCAGATAGGACAACACGTGCCGCTTTGCCGTCGCAGCAACGTCTCAGCCACCACGCAGCAGGCAATCAGCGCACAGCAGACGCCGAGCGATGCGCGACTCAGCGAGAATGTATGCCGATGCCCAATGCCGCCTTCACGATGTCTGATGCGGAGATGAGACATCGACTGAGCAACTGTGTGGACATACTGTGAACACGTTGGAAACGTCGGTGTGCTATCCTCCCACTCATGTCTGAAACGAACAATGAAACAGCAGTGCGTTCGCGCACGACAAGCACAACATCACCAAGCAAGGCCAAATTGACCCCGCTGGTTCCCGGCAAAGAGGACCTGAACCGTCCGCTAGTCGAACTGACCCACGTCGAAAAGCACTTCGGTGCTTTGCACGTCCTGAAGGACATCAACCTGACCGTCACCAAGGGTGAGGTGCTGGTGGTCGTGGGCCCGTCCGGCTCAGGCAAGTCCACGATGTGCCGCACCATCAATCGCCTCGAGACCATCGATTCCGGCGACATCCGCATCGACGGCAAGCCCCTGCCACAGGAAGCAAGGAGCTCGCGAACCTCAGGGCCGAAGTTGGCATGGTGTTCCAGTCGTTCAACCTGTTCGCCAACAAAACCATTCTTGAAAACGTGACGTTGGCCCTCATCAAGGTGCGTCACATGGACAAGAAGGAAGCCGAGCAACTGGCCATGGACCTGCTCGCCCGCGTGGGCGTCGACTCCCAAGCCAGCAAGATGCCCTCCCAGCTCTCCGGCGGCCAGCAGCAGCGTGTGGCCATCGCCCGCGCGCTCGCCATGCGCCCCAAGGTCATGCTGTTCGACGAGCCCACCTCCGCACTCGACCCGGAAATGGTCAACGAAGTGCTCGACGTGATGGTCGAACTCGCGCATGAAGGCATGACGATGATCTGCGTGACCCACGAGATGGGCTTCGCGCGCAAGGCCGCCGACCGCATCGTCTTCATGGCGGACGGCCAGATTCTCGAAGAGAACACGCCCGACGAGTTCTTCGAGCATCCGCAGACCGACCGTGCCAAGGACTTCCTCTCGAAGATCCTCACCCACTGACGAACCCACTGAAAGACGTACGCAATCCAATGACATTCACCAATACGTTACGAAGGAGTTGCCGCGTGATCGCCGCGCTCGCCGCCGTGGCCTGCACAATGTCGCTGGCCGCCTGCGGCGCGGACGAAACCGGCAAGATCCGCATCGGCATCAAATTCGACCAGCCCGGCCTGGGCTTCAAGAAGTCCGGCACCTACGTGGGCTTCGACGTGGACGTGGCCAAGTACATCGCCAAGAAACTCGGCTATTCCGAAGACCAGATCATCTGGAAGGAAGCTCCCTCCAAGCAGCGTGAGGCCATGATTCAGAACGGCGACGTGGACATGATCCTCGCCACCTACTCCATCACCGACGAGCGCAAGAAGGCCGTCTCCTTCGCTGGCCCGTACTTCGTGGCCGGACAGGATCTGCTCGTGCGCAAGGACGACAACTCCATCAACGGCCCCGAAGACCTGAACGGCAAGCGCCTATGCTCCGTCACCGGTTCGACCTCGGCCGCCACCGTCAAGGAGAAGTTCGCCTCCGAAGTCCAGCTCATGGAACAGCCCGGTTACGCCGAATGCGCCACCGCCCTGTTCTCCGGCATTGTGGACGCGGTAACCACCGACGACATCATCCTGGCCGGCCTGGCCTCCGCCTCGCGCGGCAAGCTCAAGGTGGTTGGCAAACCGTTCACGCAGGAATACTACGGCGTGGGCATCAAGAAGGGCGATACGCAGCTGGCCACCAAAATCAACAACGCCATCGTGGACATGATTCAGGACGCTCGTGGGAGAACGCCATCAGCGATAACACCAAGGGCACCAACTACACGCCCGACGTACGCTACAACCCGCCCATCCCGGACGAAGGAGAGGAGGCCTGATGAGCGGATTCCTGGAACTCTTCAGCCAGTATGACGTGCTCGGTGCGTTTCTGGTCAATATCGAACTGACCTTGTGGTCCGCCCTGTTCTCCCTGATCCTCGGCGTGATCCTCGTGGTGATGCGCATCTCGCCGATTTCCTCACTCAGGGCCGTGGCCGGTGCGTATGTGGAACTGTTCAAGAACCTGCCGCTGACCATCATCATGGTGTTCATGGTGCTGGGTGCCTATGCGCAGCTGAAGCTCAGCTTCTCCGACACCTTCGCCACGAACTTCTTCTGGCTCGCGGTCACCGGCCTGAGCCTGTACACGGCGGCGTTCGTGTGCGAATCGCTGCGTTCGGGCATCAACACCGTGCCGATTGGCCAGGCCGAGGCCGCACGAGCGCTGGGCTTGGGCTTCATGCAGTCCGCTACTGAGATTATCCTGCCGCAGGCTTCCGAGGCTCCGTGGCGCCGCTCGGCAACACGCTGATCGCACTGCTCAAGAACTCCACCGTGGCCGCCGCCGCATCCGTGGCCACCGAAACATCCTCGCTGATGAGCGAGATGATCGAATTCCGCCCCGACGTGATCATCCAGATCTTCCTGATCTTCGCGCTCGGCTACGTGATCCTGATCATCCCCATCGGCATGCTCACCACGTACCTGTCCAACAAGCTCGCCGTAAGGAGGTGACGGATATGCCGATACTTCGAATTCCGTGCTGTTCGACGCGCCCGGTCCCAAGGCCGGCGCACCATTCGCATCGTCAACTGGATCGCAGGCATTCTGTTCGCGGTGGTGCTCGTGCTTATCCTCATGCGCCTGCACAACCCGCCGGACGGCGAGAATCAGCTCAGCTGGGAGCTGTGGAAGCCCGCCATCGAACGTGAAGCGTGGACCGATTTCTACCTGCCGGACTGTGGATGACCATCAAGCCACCGTCGTGGCCGTGGTGGGTGCCGTGGTGTTCGGCCTGGTGTTCGGCGTGGGCCGACTGCTGCCGAACCCGTTGGTACGTGGCGTCTCCGCGTGATCGTCGAGTTCTGCCGTGCGGTTCCCGTGCTGCTGCTCATGATCTTCTTCTGGCGATGGTTCGCGTTCGCGGGCCTGCCCAGCCCGTCCTATTGGGCCGTGGTGCTGGCCTTGGTGCTGTACAACGGTTCGGTGGTCGCCGAACTGGTGCGCTCCGGCGTCGGCAATCTGCCGGGCGGCCAGCGTGAGGCCTCGCTCGCTTTGGGCCTGACCGAAACGCAGTCGCTGATGGAGATCGAGGTGCCGCAGGCCGTCTACGCCATGCTGCCGGCCGCCGTCACCCAGCTGGTCGTGGTGTTGAAGGATACCGCCTAGGCTCGATCATCATGTATACCGACCTGCTGCAGGAATCGCGCCGACTCGGCTCGATGTACTTCAACATCCTGCAGACGCTGGTCATGGCCGCGGTGATTTACTTCATCGCCTGCTGGCTGTTGTCGAGGCTCGCCGAATGGCTGCCCTCGCGCATGCAGCAGCGTACGGCCGCACCCGCCGAACCCGAGCCGCTGGCGCCGATCGCCGCCGGCGACCCGTCCAATGTCAACCAGATCGCTGTGGCCAAGGAGGTCGAAGAGCTGCCGCTGGGCGGTACGCCGCGCAAATACCATGTGCATCACCGTGGCACCAACGCCTCGATTCGCAACTGGCGGCGCACCCGCTACGAACAGGGATATGACGCCACCCAGCCCGAGTCACAGGTTGACCCGGAAACCGGCGAATTCCCGGCGTTCCGCAAGCCCGAAGACAAGCCAGAGCCTGACGGTCAGCTCAATCGCCGCTAAGCCGGCACGAAGAATTTACTGAGTGTTTGACTGGGCTCCGGCTACGTAGCTTCACGGAGGATAGGTTGGAACATATGAAGATGTTCCGGCACCTATCCTCCGTTTTTGCTATTGCGACCATTGCGCCGCTGGCGTTGGCGGCCACGCTAGCCGTGACGCCTGCAATCGCACAGGCCGACCAGCTGCCCAACCCGGATTGGGTGGCATTGCTCTCCGACTACGAAAAGAACTATTGGCAGGCCCCCACCGATGCCGAACACGGTGGCAAGGTGCTCGACGCCGATACAATGAAACTCGACGAAGATTTGGCCGTGGCCATTAACCACAAAGCCGCCGAAAATCTCGATAAGGATGGCCTGAACGCCCAACGCAAGCGTGCGCTCGTCGACTCCGATCTGCAAGCCGAGGAAGCCATGCCGGACGCGCTCGGTCCGGTGCTTGGCAAATATATGAGCGAAGGGCTCAAATCCGAGAAACTCAACGCCGTCGCCGATATCTTCTCCTTTAACGTGGCCTCCACCTACGCCTCAAAACGTGCGGCCATGCATCCGCGCCCCTATCTGAACCGTGCGGAAAGCAGCTACGGCGGCACTAACGATCTCGCCGGACTGCCCGCCACGCTTGACATCAAGCAATCGCCCTCATGGCTCGAACACGTGCCCGGCTACTCGAACTTGCAGAAAAACAGTTCCTACCCCTCCGGCCACACTACCGGCGCCTATTCGTGGGGTATCGCGCTGGCCGGCATGATTCCCGAACTTGCGCCGCAAATCATGGCCCGCACTTCGGAGGCTGGCAACAACCGCATCGTGCTCGGCGTGCATTATCCGCTTGACATCATGGGCGGGCGCATTGGCGCATCCGCCCAGAACGGGCAGTACTGGCATAACGAATTCGCTTCGTCCATCGTGCCGCGTCCCGGCAGCTGCGCGACTATCTGGTGTCCCGCTGCGCCGCGGACGGCCACGGCACTACCCTCGCCGCCTGCATCGCCAACACCAAGGCCTCCGGTTCGGGCGGCTACACCAACGATTTTCTGGACCAGTGGCCACCGAGCCGGTCGCGGACCAAGCCTCGGCCGTGCGCGTCTACACCGCACGCCTGACCTACACCTTCCCGCAAGACACCGCCCAGTCCGGCGCTGATTTCGTGGCCCCGCGCGGGGCGGCGGACGTGCTGCGACTGGCTATCCCGAACTGCACGCCGATCAGCGCAACGCGATTTTGAAAGCCACCGCCTTGGATTCCGGATACCCCCTATGGCAATCGAGCGACGGCTGGCAGCGTATCAACTGGGCCAAAGCCCTGTGCGCCCGCGTCACCTTGGATAAGCACGGCGACGTGGCCAAGGTCGAGACCGCTGACCAAGTGGCGCTTGCCGGCCCGAGTGTGGTCAATGCCCAGTACATCGACGCGGGCAATCACCCGGCGTCGGATAGCTTGGCGGGTGAAAACAGTGCCATTGCGGCCGGGCCGGATCTCGCCACCCTCCATGCCGTGCAACGACCGGCGTTGATCAGCGTAGCTATCGGTACCGCTGTAATCGCGATTATCGGCGGAATACGGACGGTTCGACGCAAATCCAAGAACCAGCTTCAGCAGTAATTCAGCCAAAGTTCAGTCGCGCTGCTCACCGCTGCGGTGACACTGAGCAGCATCGCCCTGATCGGCGTGCCCGCTGCGACTGCGGACGAGCAGCAGACACTGCCGAACAGAACACGGCTGCCAAACCATCCGTAATCATCAACGAGGTCTATGCCGGCAATACGAAAGCTGCCGGAGACCCGGATAGCAAGCGTTGCGATTGGGTCGAGCTCAAGAACACCGGCTCCACAGACGTTGACGTGAAGGTCTGGGCATCTACGGCAGTGACAAGAAAGCCAAGAAGCACTACACCATCGGCACCAGCGAAGTAACGAATACGGACACCGTCATCAAAGCCGGCGGATATCTGGTGGCATACATCGACCCCGACAAGGCAAAGCCTGCCAAAACCTGCGATGCCGCTGCCGATATGAAAGTCTCCTCGATCAAGAGCGAGAGCGACAATCTGATAGTCACGATTCTGGCCACTTCGAATTGTGATGATAAGAACGCATCCACGAAATTCAATGATTCGGCCACCCGACTCACGTTGCAGGACAGCGACGATAATGTCGTGGCCGATGCCGTGTTCGATTTTTCGGGTCTATTCCACGTATACCGCGCAGCTGTCCAGCAAGCGCAAGGGCATGGAAGCTGAAGGCAAGACCTGGAACTATCACGATATTCTTGCGCAATTCATCACGATGCACAACAAGAAGTCAAACGTACTGCTTATCTGGTCGGGTGACTGGCCCACCTACAGCAGCAATTCCGACAAATACTATGTGATTCTTGCCGGTGAGGGCTTCGACTCGACGGATGAGGCTTGGAATTGGTGCAAAGCCAACAATTACGGTCCGAACGACTGCATGTCTATAGATTTGCAGTAACAAGTGGAATGTGAATGTCGCTACGTTGCTGGGTCTCCTGAGTTACAAGACGTACAATCGGGAGCATGGCCAAGGACGACGACAGAACCAACAAGCCTGAAGAGGCCGGCAAGTGGGGTACAGCCGGAAAATCCTCAGGAAAGAACAACAAGAACGGCAAGGGAAAGGAATACAAAACCGATCGACGGATCGACAAGGTATTACAGCTCGCGGCGGATCGCATAGACACCATCGACTCCAGTGCCAGCGTGCCTGAACGACTGCACGTGCGGCGAAATCCAGTGAACTGCTCAGCGCCGTATGGTCGTTGCCGCCCGCTCAACGTCTTATGTTCCACCACGGCATGCAGGTCACTGATGTCGAAGGCGATTCCACTCCCGGATTCGACGGCAATAAAGAGGACGCCGAGGAGTTCATTTCGATCAGCTCCTCCGAAATCGCCCGATACCAGCGGCTCATGTACGCGAATGGCGTCAAAGGCTCGACACGGCGGCTGCTCATCGTGCTGCAAGGCATGGATGCCTCCGGCAAGGGCGGCATCGTGCGTCACGTGTTCAGCAAGGTGACCCGATGGGCATCCATTACCATGGCTTCGGCAAGCCTGCGGCCGAGGAGCTCGACCACGACTTCCTCTGGCGCGTGAAGCGTGAAGTGCCCAAGGCGGGGTGGATTGCCGTATTCGACCGTTCCCATTATGAAGATGTGGTCATGCCGCACGTCTATGGCACCTATCCCGAAGACGTATGGCGTGCCCGCTACGACCAGATCAACGATTTCGAACGTGAACTGGCCGCCAGCGGATGCGCCATCCTCAAGATCTTCCTCGTGGTAAGCCAGGAAGAACAGAAAAAACACTTTCTTGGGAGGCTGGATGATCCCACCAAGTTCTGGAAATTCGATATCTCCGACCTCGAGGCCCGCGACCGATGGGATGAGTATATGGCCGCATGGCAGGAGGTGTTCGAGAAAACCAGCACGGCCGCCGCACCTTGGTACCTCGTACCGGCCGATAACCGCTGGTATTCGCGAGCAGTGGTCTCCGAACTGCTGCGCACCACCTTGAAGAACATGAACATGACCTGGCCGCCCCTCGAACCGAGGTGGACCCCGACGAGGTGCGCCGCCGGTTGGCGTGAGCGATCCTCCCACTGGCGGAGCCAAGCGCATGGCACGGCTCTTCGCACGGCTCCGCCCGCCTGGCGGGAGGCGTCGCATAGCGACGGAGGGTGGCTCGTGCCGCCGGAATAGGCCACTGGGTAGACTGAGCATTATGACTGACGAGAAGGAATACGGATCCCTGGGGCGGCTGGCCCCCGAATGGGACGGTGACGAGCGTGAACGGAATCTTACGGCCGATGACATCTACGAACGATTCTTCGGCTGGGTGGAAGACATCAAAGGCATCGAACCATGCCGCATCAGGAAGAGGCCATTATGGACCTCTTGGCCGGCGACCATGTGATTTTGAATACCCCGACCGGTTCGGGCAAATCGCTGGTGGCGCTTGGCATGCACTTCGCCGCCCTGTGCACTGGCCGCCGCTCCTATTACACCGCTCCGATCAAGCGCTGGTGTCGGAGAAATTCTTCGACTTGGTCGAAGTGTTCGGCCGCGACAACGTCGGCATGATCACCGGCGACAGCCACATCAACGCGGACGCGCCGATCATCTGCTGCACCGCCGAAATCCTCGCCAATCAGGCTTTGCGCGAAGGCACCCATGCCGACGTGGGCCTTGTGGCGATGGACGAATTCCATTATTACGGTGATCCGGAGCGCGGTTGGGCGTGGCAGGTGCCACTGCTCACGCTGCCGCAGACCCAGTTCCTGCTGATGAGCGCCACGCTCGGCAATGTGGACGCCATTGCCGACAAGCTCTCCGATCTGAACGACACCCCGGACGTGGATGTAATCGCCGACGCGCCGCGACCGGTGCCGTTAAGCTACGAATACACGCTCGATCCGATGGAAAAAACCGTGGAACTCGCCTTCCGCAACGGCGAAACCCCGATTTATGTGGTCCATTTCTCGCAGGACGCCGCGCTGGAGACCGCGCAGGCGCTCGCCTCCACCGGCGTGTCCAGCAAGGAACAGCGCCAAGCCATCGCAGAAGCCATCAAAGGCGTCAAATTCACCACAGCCTTCGGCAAGATTCTGCAGCGACTGCTGCGCACCGGTGTCGGCATCCATCATGCCGGCATGCTGCCTCGCTACCGCCGCCTGGTCGAGCAGCTCGCCCAGCAGGGTCTGCTGCCCGTGATTTGCGGCACCGATACATTGGGCGTCGGCATCAATGTGCCGATTCACTCCGTGGTGCTCACGGCCCTGACCAAGTTCGACGGCACCAAGATGCGCCGCCTGCGCGCCCGTGAATTCCACCAGATTGCCGGACGAGCCGGTCGTATGGGATTCGATACCGAGGGACTGGTGATCGCCGAGGCTCCCGAATACGAAATCGAAAACCAGAAGGCCATCGCCAAGCCGGGGGAGACCCGAAGAAGCTCAAGAAGGTCAAGCGCAAGAAGGCTCCGGAAGGTTTTGTGACCTGGAACCAGAGCACGTTTGACAAGCTCATCGACGCCGAACCGGAAACCCTGGTCCCGCACCTGAAAATCACGCATTCGATGGTGCTCAACGAAGTGGCGCAGGGCGGCGACGCCCGTGCCCGTATCGACGATCTCATCGACGATTCCGCGCAGACCCCCGACCAAAAGGAGCATCTGCACCAGCGGGCCGACGAGATTTTCCAAACCCTGTTCGATACCGAAGTCATCGAAACCGAGGACCGCAAGGACGGCGGCAAGGACTACTACATGACCCTTGATATGCCGGACGACTTCGCCCTCGACCAGCCGCTCTCCCCGTTCCTGCTGGCCGCGCTCGAACTGCTGGACCCCGAGTCCGACACCTATGCGCTGGACGTGATTTCCATGGCCGAGGCCACGCTCGAAGACCCCAAGCAGGTGCTGCGTGCCCAGGAGCGTCAGGCCCGAGACAAGGCGATGGCCGATATGAAGGCTGACGGACTCGACTATGACGAGCGTATGGATAAGCTGCAGGAGATTACGTATCCGAAGCCGCTGGAAGACATGCTCGAATCCGCGTTCGACCAGTACCGCCACGATGTGCCGTGGGCCAACGACTACTGCTATCGCCGAAATCCGTGGTGCGCGACATGGTGGAAACCGCCTCCGACTTCACCGGATACATCACCCGATACAACATCGCCCGCTCCGAAGGTACCCTGTTGCGCTACCTCTCGGACGCCTACCGCACGCTGGCGCGTACCGTGCCGCCCGAAAAGCGTGACGAGCAACTCGAAGACATCATCTCCTGGCTGCGCGTGCTCGTGCGCTCCATCGACTCCTCGCTGGTGGATGAATGGGAGAACGCCGGCGATTCCGCCGACCAGTCCGAGGCGGCGGCCTCCTTGGCGGCGCCGGGCAAAGAAGAACGCGGTGGTCGAGGACCGACGAGGCCTTATCGTGCTGATCAGAAACGCCATGTTCGCCGTGTGCAGCTTATGGACCTCGACCAGCCGGACAAGCTCGGCGCGCTCGACAAAGACTGGGGCTACGGTGTGCACGAATGGGAAGATGTGCTCGACGACTACTACGACGAGCACGAGTACGTGCATCGGCGCCGAAGCGCGCTCGCCCGAACTGTTCATGTTGGATGACAAGCACGAGAACGACGAGCATACGTGGAAGGTGCGTCAGATTATCGATGATTCCGATGGCGATCACGATTGGGCCATCGAAGGCATCGTGGACCTCGACGCCACCCAAGACACCGGCGAAGTAGTCTTCCACGACTACGAGGTGAGTAACTGATTCCTTTCTTGCTCCCCTCTCTGAGGGAAGCCAGGGTGCGGCTCGAACGTCTGTTCGAACACTGGGTACTATAGGACGTTATGAGTGAGAACGATTTGTTTGGGGCGGCTGATGCGCCGGAGTCGATGACGCGGCCGTTGGCGGTGCGCATGCGTCCACGCACTTTGGACGAGGTGATTGGCCAAACGCAGGTGTTGGGCCAGGGCTCGCCGCTGCGCCGCCTCGCCAATCCGGCCAGCAAAGGCAGTCTCACCGCGCCGAGCTCCGTAATCCTGTTCGGCCCTCCAGCGTCGGCAAAACCACGCTCGCCACCATCGTGGCCGGCCAATCCGGCCGCGTGTTTGAGGAACTCTCCGCCGTGACATCCGGCGTCAAAGACGTGCGCGACGTACTCACCCGCGCTCACGAACGGCTCGTGTCACGCGGCCAGGAAACCGTACTGTTCATCGACGAGGTACATCGCTTCTCCAAATCCCAGCAGGATGCGCTGCTTCCCGCCGTCGAAAACCGCGACGTGACCTTTATCGGCGCCACCACCGAGAACCCGAGCTTTTCCATCATCAAACCGTTGCTCTCCCGTTCGGTGGTCGTCAAGCTTGAGTCATTGGAGCCTGATCAGCTCATCGAACTGGTGCAGCGCGCGCTGACTGATGACCGCGGTCTCAGGGGCGAGGTCAAAGCACGGACGAAGCCATCGCCGACATCGTGCGCATGGCCGGTGGTGACGCACGCAAGAGTCTCACGATTCTGGAGGCCGCGGCTGGCGCGGTCACTGGCGACGAAGCCCGCAAAAAGGGCGCACGCCGACCCATCATCACCCCCGAAATCGTGGCTTACGGTAATGGACACCGCCACCGTGCGCTACGACAAAGACGGCGATGACCATTACGACGTGATTTCCGCATTCATCAAATCCATGCGGGGCTCCGATCCGGATGCCGCCATCCATTATCTGGCACGCATGCTGAAAGCGGGTGAAGATCCGCGCTTCATCGCCCGTCGCATCATGATCGCCGCCAGCGAGGAAGTCGGCATGGCCGCCCCGCAGATTTTGCAGGTCACCGTGGCCGCGGCGCAGGCCGTGGCGCTGGTCGGCATGCCCGAGGCCACGTATTATTTTGGCCGAAGCTACGATTGCCGTGGCCACCGCGCCCAAATCAAACGCCAGCTATAACGCCATTAACCAGGCGCTCGCGGACGTGGATGCCGGCAAGATCGGCGCTGTTCCGCTGTATTTGAGGAACGCCCCCACCAAGCTTATGAAAGAGTGGGGCAACCACGAGGGCTACAAGTATGCGCACGATTGGCCCGGTGCCGTGGCGCCACAGGAATATATGCCCGAAGAGCTGCGTGGCACCGAGTACTACCATCCCAACGATCGCGGCTACGAACACGAAGTCAGCCAGCGTCTTGCCAAGATTCGCCCGATGTTGCATGGCGGGGAACCCGAACAGAAATGAACATAGGGGAGTAAAGTGTAACGCAACAATAACAGTGGGAAAGGGAAGACAAACACCATGGCGACCATCTTCATCGTGGACGACGATCAGGCCATCGGCGAAATGCTTAGTCTTGTTTTGGAAAACGAGGGATTCCAGACCGTGACCTGCCTGGACGGGCTGAGGGCTGTGGAAATGTTCCCCATCGTCAAGCCCGATTTGATTCTGCTTGACGTTATGCTCCCCGGGCTGGACGGCACGGGGGTGGCCCGCCGCATCAGAGCTACCTCTAATGTGCCGATTATCATGCTCACCGCCAAATCAGACACACTTGACGTCGTGGCCGGCTTGGAAGCCGGGGCCGACGACTACGTGCCCAAGCCCTTCAAAGTGGCCGAATTGCTGGCGCGTATCCATGCACGCTTCCGCATCGCCAAGCCGGCGCCGAAGACGGTGCCACCGGTGCGCAAGCGGTGGCAATGCAAACGTCAACCATCTGGAACGCGGATCCATCGTCATCGACCGTTTGGAACACACCGCCACCAAGGATGGCAAGGACCTGAATCTTACTCCGATGGAATTCGAGCTGCTGTTCATGCTTGCGGCCGCCGCCGGCGAGGCCATCAGTCGTTCCAGCCTGCTCAAGAATGTCTGGGGATACGAGAATTCCGGCGATACGCGCCTGGTCAATGTGCATGTTCAACGCCTTAGGGCCAAAGTGGAGGACGACCCCGAGAACCCGCAAATCGTGCAGACCGTACGTGGCATCGGCTACAAGTTCGTCACTCCTGAACAATGAACCTGCGCCCTCGATTCAGCCTCAAACGCTTGCTGCGCCACGGACGCGCTGAAGTTCGTCGCTCGCTGCAGGCCCGCACCGTGGCCCTCACCGTGATTCTTACACTGGCCGTGGCCATCGTCTTCTCTGGCGTATCGATGGTATCAGTGCGCGCCTCGCTGCTTACCCAAATCACTTCGCAGTCGCGTGCCGACTATTCAAACATGGTGCAGCAGGCCCAAACCAGTCTGGACGCGGCCGATGTCTCCGCCACAGTGCAGATCCAGCAGCTGGTCAATGACTTGGCGTCCTCGTTGCAATCCGAGGGGCCCTCCAACCTGATAGGTGTGTATTTGTGGAGTCGTGATACCAACTCGCGTGCCATCATCCCCGTATCCACCGAACCCAGCTATCAAAGTCTGATTTCTGATGACATCCGTTCGTCCGTGGCCTCCGACTTGGATGACAGCGTGTTCTATCAGCCGGTCGAAATTCCCGGTGATTCCGGCATGTCGGGCAGCGGGACGCCCGCAGCGGTGCTCGGCACCGTATTGGACTTTGGCGTGGCCGGCAACCTCGAATTCTTCGCCATTTATTCGTACACGTTCCAGCAGCAGTCCTTGACGCAGATTCAGCTCAGTCTGGTGGTCATCTGTGCGTTGCTGTCCATCGTGGTGGGCGTAGTAATCTGGCTGGTGATTCGTGGCATCGTGCGCCCGATTGAACGAGTGGCAGCGGCCTCGGAAACACTGGCCTCCGGCAATCTCGATATGCGCGTTACCGTGAATCGTAAGGATGAGCTTGGTGTGCTGCAGCAATCCTTCAATACGATGGCTGATGCGCTCAACCAGAAGATTGATGAGCTGGAGGAAGCAAGCGTTTTCCAGAAACGATTTGTGTCCGACGTCAGTCATGAATTGCGCACCCCGGTGACCACCATGCGTATGGCTTCCGACCTGCTCGAAATGAAAAAAGACGGCTTCGACCCCTCCACCAAGCGTACGGTCGAACTGTTGGCCGGCCAGATCAGTCGATTCCAAGACATGCTCGCCGATCTGTTGGAAATCTCCCGCTACGATGCCGGTTATGCGGCACTTGACCTTGTGGAAACCGATTTATGCGAACCAATTGAAACGGCAGTGGACCAAGTTGCCGGCATCGCCCAAGCCAAACGGGTGCCGATTCACACGTATCTGCCCAATGTGCAGGTTTTGACTCGTATCGATTCGCGTCGAGTGATTCGCATCGTCAGAAATCTGTTGGCCAATGCCGTCGATTTCGCTGAGGACCGGCCGATCGAAGTGCGTGTCGCGGCCAACCGCAAAGCCGTGGCCATCAGCGTTCGCGACTATGGCGTTGGTATCGACGAAGACAAAGTCGCTCATGTATTCGATCGATTCTGGAGAAGCGACCCTTCACGTTCGCGCGTTACCGGCGGCACCGGATTGGGCTTGGCCATCGCCATGACTGATGCCTTGCTGCACCACGGTACTATCCGTGTACGTTCGGCAGTGGGGGAGGGCACCTGGTTCTTGGTATTGCTGCCGCGTGACCCCGACCAAGGTGAGGTGCGGACGCTGAACTGCCGGTGAATTTTGCTTCTGAAACGCCCGATGACCTGCGTATTACCGGTGGGTTTGGTGTGGCCACCAGCCAAGTCACACATGATTATCATGAGGTTCGCCGCGACACGATGATGGGGAGGCCGCTATGAGACGAGTGACCAGAACGATTGCCGCCGCAGGCGCGGCCATAGTCTGTTGCGTCACGATGACGGCATGCTCAAGTCCGTTCGGTTTGCCGATTAGCGGCTCGGTGCAGACTCTGGCACCGGTGGAACAGCAGACCCAGCGTGTTTACACCAATCCTCAGGGCCTGCGGACGATGCACAGCCGGAAACCATTGTCAAAGGGTTCTATGACGCTATGCCTGCTGGCGTGCAGTCCGATGGCTATCGCGTGGCTCGCGAATTCCTGACTGGCTCGGCTTCTGCCGGGTGGAATGGAGATTCTGCGGCACTGGTATACAGCGGCACCCCTGATTTCCGCCGACGCGCCAACACCATAAGCGCGCCACAAGGTGCGGAAAGCTCACTGATTGTGGAAGTGGAACTTCAGGTGGTGGGTTCCTTGGATTCGCATGGCGTATACACGCCGTCAAACAGCACCCAAACGCGCAGGCTTCCCTATACGCTGATGAAGAAAAGCGGCCAATGGCGCATCTCGTCATTGGAAAGCGGCGTGGTGATTTCCACCGCAGATTTTGAACAGGTGTTCCGCCAAGTATCCGTGTATCAGGTGAGTACTTCCGGCAAGCAACTTATCCCGGATATTCGTTGGTTGAGCTGGCGCAACTGGCGCACCCAGGCAGTCGGTGAAGTGCTCTCGGATGCACCCTCCTGGTTGGAAGGAGTGCTGCGAGGCGCCGGCTTGTCTACCATCAAACTCGCGGTCGACAGCGTGCCGGTGAAGAACAATGTGGTGGAGATACACCTCAACAGCGGTATCAATGCGTTGAACGAGGAAGAACGAGGCCTGCTGGTACATCGCATCCGTCTGACTATGGGCGACGGCAATGCCGAATACGCGCTGAGGATTACCGGCGATGGAGTGGACTATTCCGATGCCGACGCAAATGTGAAACTTACTACCGAGCAGCCGACAGCGGGCGTATACACGTTGACCGGTGGTCATATCGTTTCCCTGGCCAGCTCCAGTCCGTTGCGTGTAGGGGAGGCCCCCGGATATGACGATGCTCGGGGCTTCGTTTTTCCTCATCCGGCGGCGCGGTGTTGCGTGCGGACGGCGTGGTCGAATGCCTGAAATCTGATGGTGCGTCCTGTGGGGTGATGTTCTCCGGCGAGCCGATGCGATCGATTACCGAAGGTCTGGATGGCGAAGTATGGGCTGTATCCGAGAACGGGCGCGAATTGCATGTGTCAGATGGGGGCAAGGAAACCGATCTGAAGCTTGATTGGCTTGGCGCTGCCGACAGCATTGTGGCATTGGCGGTTTCTCCGGAAGGGTGCCGATTGGCGTTGGCAGTCGAGGGCGAGGACACGAACGGCGTGATGATGACCGGTGTGGCGCGCAACGGTGATAAAACACTGAGCGTCTGAGCAAAGCGGCCACCCAAGTGAGTGTGCTCAGACACGTCACCATGCTCACGTTCTACAACGATCTGAATCTGGTGTACGCCACCACACCTCCTGAGGGAAATAGCGAACAACAAGAGGCATGGCGTCAAATGGCACCAGGCCCGGCCAATGCGCAGCGTCTGCCTAATGGAACCATAACGTCGATGGCATCGGGGCAGATTAGCCTGTCCCGTCGCCTGGCCATTGTGGACGATTTGGGTATTGTTCGCTCCGTTTCTGGCTCACTCGACGGTTCCTGGACCATCGCCGATAGCCAGGTCACTGCCCTCGGTGCGCAGTAGATGGTATAAGAAAAACGGTGTTCATAATAACCTTTCTTGTTGTATGAGGCAACGGCTTTGTCGCTCGGCTGGCGAGCGGCATTGCCGCTGCGCAACCAATCACTATTATTGGTCTGTTATCAAGGCAAAACAGTGTTGCGACGCCATTTTTGAACCACTGTTATTAATTTGTTATAAACCTGTTATCAAACTGTTATCGCATGCGATTGAACATTTGGCCTGTGAGCGTCATACTAGAGGCTGTCGATGACGAACAGTCACCAAACAGGATGAAAGATCATCCAAAAAATAAACACTGCTCGAGGAGGAGTATTTATGAAGAATTGGAAGAAGGCCATTGCCTCGTTGCTTCTGCTGCTGCGCTTGTCAGCGTTGCCGCATGCGGTTCCAGCAACGCAGGTGGCAGCTCGGACTCCGGCAAGAAGACGGTTGGCTTCGTGGCTGTCGGTCCTGAGGGCGGCTTCCGTACCGCCAACGAGAAGGACATTCAGAAGGCATTCGAGGATGCCGGCTTTGACCTGACCTACTCTCCGACCCAGAACAACGATCAGCAGAAGCAGATTCAGGCGTTCAACAAGTTCGTTAACGACGAAGTCGACGCCATCATCCTGTCCTCCACCGAGGATTCCGGTTGGGATGACTCCCTGAAGAAGGCCGCTGAGGCTGAGATTCCGGTCTTCACCGTTGACCGTAACGTGGACGTCAAGGACGCCGAGGCCAAGAAGGCCATCGTTGCTCACATCGGACCGTCCAACGTCTGGTGCGGCGAGCAGGCTGCCGAGTTCGTGAACAAGAACTTCCCGGATGGCGCCAACGGCTTCATCCTCGAAGGCCCTGCCGGCCTGTCCGTGGTGAAGGATCGTGGCACTGGTTGGGGCAACAAGGTTGCCTCCAACGTCAAGGTTCTTGAGTCCCAGTCCGCTAACTGGTCCACTGATGAGGCCAAGACCGTGACCGCTGGTCTGCTCGACAAGTACAAGTCCGACAACCCGCAGTTCATCTTCGCTCAGAACGACGAGATGGGCCTCGGTGCCGCTCAGGCTGTTGACGCCGCCGGCTCAAGGCAAGGTCAAGATCATCACCATCGACGGTACCAAGAACGCTCTGCAGGCTCTTGTTGATGGTGACCTCTCCTACGTGATCGAGTACAACCCGATTTTCGGCAAGGAAACCGCTCAGGCCGTCAAGGACTACCTGGATGGCAAGACCGTTGAGAAGGACATCGAGATCGAGTCCAAGACCTTCGACGCCGCCTCCGCCAAGGAAGCTCTGGACAACAACACCCGCGCCTACTGATAAGTCTGCTGCGACTCATTGATAACTGAACCAAATAATTGATGTGATGGTGTGAGAAGGATGTTCCTTCCACACCATCACTCATGTGTGGCTCAAATATCACAAAACGATAACACTTCATTCTCGTTTAAGGCAAAGACATGACAGATAAAAACCCCATCGTCGTAATGAAAGGCATTACGATTGAATTCCCGGGCGTCAAGGCCTTGGATGGTGTTGATTTGACTCTCTACCCGGGCGAAGTTCACGCCTGATGGGTGAGAACGGTGCAGGCAAGTCCACCATGATTAAGGCTCTGACCGGTGTGTACAAGATCAACGCCGGCTCCATTATGGTGGACGGCAAGCCTCAGCAGTTCAACGGCACCCTCGACGCACAAAACGCCGGTATCGCCACCGTGTATCAGGAAGTGAACCTGTGCACCAACCTTTCCGTCGGTGAGAACGTGATGCTGGGCCACGAAAAGCGCGGCCCCTTCGGCATCGACTGGAAGAAGACCCACGAGGCCGCCAAGAAGTATTTGGCACAGATGGGCCTCGAATCCATTGACCCGCACACTCCGCTGAGCTCCATCTCCATCGCTATGCAGCAGCTGGTCGCCATCGCCCGCGCTATGGTCATCAACGCCAAGGTGCTGATTCTCGATGAGCCGACCTCTTCGCTGGATGCCAACGAGGTCAGGGACCTGTTCGCGATCATGCGCAAGGTGCGTGACTCGGGCGTGGCCATCCTCTTCGTCTCCCACTTCCTCGATCAGATTTATGAGATTACCGATCGTCTGACCATTCTGCGTAACGGCCAGTTCATCAAGGAGGTCATGACCAAGGACACCCCGCGCGACGAACTCATCGGCATGATGATTGGTAAGTCCGCCGCCGAGCTGTCCCAGATTGGTGCCAAGAAGGCTCGCCGTGAAATCACCCTGCGAGAAGCCGATCGTCGATGTCAAGGGCCTCGGCAAGAAGGGCACCATCAACCGGTTGATGTTGACATCTACAAGGGTGAGGTCGTTGGCTTCGCTGGTCTGCTGGGCTCCGGTCGTACCGAGCTTGGTCGACTCCTGTATGGTGCCGACAAGCCGGATTCGGGTACCTACACGCTCAACGGCAAGAAGGTCAACATCTCCGATCCGTACACGGCTTTGAAGAACAAAATCGCGTACTCCACCGAAAACCGTCGTGATGAGGGCATCATCGGCGACCTGACCGTCCGCCAGAACATCCTTATCGCCCTGCAGGCAACGCGCGGTATGTTCAAGCCGATTCCCAAGAAGGAAGCGGACGCCATCGTTGACAAGTACATGAAGGAACTCAACGTTCGTCCCGCCGACCCGGATCGCCCGGTCAAGAATCTCTCCGGCGGCAACCAGCAGAAGGTGCTCATTGGCCGTTGGCTGGCCACGCACCCCGAGCTGCTGATTCTGGACGAGCCGACCCGTGGTATCGATATCGGTGCCAAGGCTGAAATTCAGCAGGTCGTGCTTGATCTGGCTTCTCAGGGCATGGGCGTTGTCTTCATCTCCTCCGAGCTTGAAGAGGTCGTGCGTCTGTCCGACGACATCGAGGTTCTCAAGGACCGCCACAAGATCGCAGAAATCGAAAACGACGACACCGTCTCTCAGGCGACCATCGTCGAAACCATCGCTAACACCAACGTAAACACCGGAAAGGAGGCATGAGATGGCTGAAAAGGCAAAAGCCGAGGGCAACAACTTTGTCAAGAAGCTGCTGAGCAGCAACCTGACTGGTCGATCGTCGCATTCATTCTTCTGGTCATCATCTGCACCATCTTCCAGCATGACTTCCTGGCTTTGAGCTGGAACAGCAACACCGGTGGTCTGGCCGGCCCGCTGATCACCATGCTCCAGGAATCTGCCCGATACCTGATGATTGCAACCGGTATGACCTTGGTTATCTCCACCGCCGGTATCGACCTTTCGGTCGGTTCCGTTATGGCAGTGGCAGGTGCCGCCGCCATGCAGACCCTGTCCAATGGCATGAACGTGTGGCTCTCCATCCTCATCGCCTTGGCTGTTGGTCTGGCCATTGGCTGCGTCAACGGCGCTCTGGTTTCCTTCCTGGGCCTACAGCGTTCATCACCACCCTGATTATGATGCTCGCCGGCCGTGGTATGGCCAAGGTCATCACCTCCGGTGAGAACACCGACGCCTCCGCAGTTGCTGGCAACGAACCGCTGAAGTGGTTCGCCAACGGCTTCATTCTGGCATTCCCGCCAACTTCGTCATCGCCGTTATCATTGTGATTCTCGTTGGCCTGCTGTGCCGCAAGACCGCTATGGGCATGATGATTGAGGCCGTGGGCATCAACCAGGAAGCTCCCGTATGACCGGTATCAAGCCGAAGAAGATCCTCTTCCTCGTCTACGCGATTTCCGGCTTCCTCGCGGCCATCGCTGGTCTGTTCGCCACCGCATCCGTGATGCGTGTCGACGTGGTTAAGACCGGTCAGGACCTCGAAATGTACGCCATTCTGGCAGTCGTCATCGGCGGTACTTCACTGCTGGGTGGTAAGTTCTCCCTCGCCGGCTCTGCTGTCGGTGCTGTAATTATCGCCATGATCCGCAAGACCATCATCACCCTGGGCGTCAACGCCGAGGCAACTCCGGCCTTCTTCGCCGTCGTTGTGATTGTGATCTGCGTGATGCAGGCTCCGAAGATTCACAACCTGAGCGCGAATATGAAACGCAAGCGCGCGCTCAAGGCTCAAGCTAAGGCGGTGGCAGCATGACAACAGCTACGGCAAACAAAGTGAAGGCTCCCAAGAAGGGCTTCAAGCTCGATCGTCAGATGATCCCGACCCTCGCGGCCGTGGTAATCTTCATCCTGATGATCATCATGGGTCAGGCGTTGTTCGGCACCTACATTCGACTGGGCTTCATCTCCTCCCTGTTCATTGACCACGCCTACCTGATTATTCTGGCTGTGGCCATGACCCTGCCGATTCTGCCGGTGGTATCGATTTGTCTGTCGGTGCTATCGTGGCCATCACCGCAGTCGTCGGCCTGAAGCTGGCGAACGCCGGCGTGCCCGCCTTCCTGGTCATGATCATCATGCTGCTCATCGGCGCTGTGTTCGGCCTGCTGGCCGGCACCTTGATCGAGGAATTCAACATGCAGCCGTTCATCGCGACCCTGTCGACGATGTTCCTGGCCCGTGGTCTTGCCTCCATCATCTCCACCGACTCGCTGACCTTCCCGCAGGGCAATGACTTCTCGTTCATCTCCAACGTGATCAAGATCATCGACAATCCGAAGATCTCCAACGATCTGTCCTTCAACGTCGGCGTGATCATCGCACTGGTGGTTGTGGTCTTCGGCTACGTCTTCCTGCACCATACCCGCACCGGACGCACCATCTACGCCATCGGCGGCTCCCGTTCCTCCGCGGAACTCATGGGTCTGCCGGTCAAGCGCACGCAGTACATCATCTACTTGACCTCTGCGACTCTCGCCGCCCTGGCCTCGATCGTGTACACCGCAAACATCGGCTCTGCCAAGAACACTGTGGGTGTTGGCTGGGAGCTCGACGCCGTTGCCTCCGTGGTCATCGGCGGTACGATCATCACCGGTGGCTTCGGCTACGTGCTCGGCTCCGTGCTCGGCTCTCTGGTCCGCTCCATCCTCGATCCGCTCACCTCTGACTTCGGTGTGCCGGCCGAATGGACACCATCGTTATCGGTCTCATGATCCTCGTCTTCGTTGTGCTTCAGCGCGCGGTGATGGCGGTCGGCGGAGATAAAAAATAGCGGGCTTGCCCGCTCGGTCTCCGCACCGAATACGACACACACCATAACTGAATAGCGGGATCAGCCCGGCTGCTGTGATGGCAAGGTCACAGCAGCCGGCACTGCCCGCCAAAGCTTTCTTTCTCCTTTTCTTCCTTTCATTAGCGTGTGGGGCGTGCCCGGGGTTCTCCCGGGGCACGCCCCACACGTGTTTGGAAAGCTGGGACTCTATTGATGATCGGATTTATGCACGCTTACGTGCCGCGCGAATGCGGAACGCGGTGGCCAGACAGCACCAGCCAATCAGGCAGATAACCGTCATCGTGGCAAACGTCCATGTGCCGCCGACGGCAGTGGCGTGAGCAAACTCAGCGGTGCCTTCTTCTCCTGCGCCGGCCTGAGCCACGGAAAGAATCGTGGAGAACAGTGCGGTACCGGCAGCGCCGCCAAACTGAAGACACGTGTTGAAAATGGCGTTGCCGTCCGGCTTGAACTCGGGAGAGACCTCCGACAGGCCACTGGTCATCACATTCGCATTGCCGATGGAATAGAACAGACCGAAAATGAAATAGAATCCGGCGAGCAGCAAGGGCGTAAGCTGCATCGAGAACACCAGCATAAGCACTGGGCCCAAAATAGCGATGCCGATCGGAATCAGAATCGGCTTGACCGCGCCGAACTTATCGTAGAACCAGCCGCCAAGCGGGGCACAGACAGCGCCGACCAGTGCTCCGGGCAGTACCAGAGAGCCGGCCACAAATGCCGTGGTACCGAGCGAGAGCTGTGCCACATTGGTGATGACATAGCCGTAGCCGATGGCGACCAATGGCAGCAGCAGATATGCGCAGGCGTGTAACAGTACGGCGGGATCCTTGAGAATGCAAGCGCAGCAGCGGGAGAAGGCACGCTTGGAACTCATGGCGAACACGATCAACAAGGCGAGGCCCGCAATCAGACTGACAATGGCGATAATGCCGGAGCGTGTGGCTGACTTGCCGGACACCGTCGCACTGATGGCCACGCCACCTTGGTTGAGCGCCAGCACCAGACCGACCAACGCGACAACAATGGACCAAGCTGAATCGGGTCAAGATAGGCAGCCTCGGTCGGTGTCTTCTGCTCAATGCACTTCATGCCGATGCATGCTGCGATTAGCACCAGCGGAATGGCGATGACGAAAATCGCGCGCCACGCAGCACTGTGGTCACCGCGCCGCCGACGGTCGGGCCGATGGCCGGAGCCACGGTAATGACCAGCGATCCTACGCCCATCAATCGGCCGATTTTCGAACGAGGAGACTGCTCCAGGATGATGTTGATCATCAACGGCGTGGCCACGCCTGAGCCAATGCCCTGAATAATGCGGGCGACAATCAGCAGCGGGAAGGCTTGGGCGACGATCATGATCAGCGAGCCAACGATGGCCAGAATCACAGCCGCAAGAAAAATGGTTTTCAGCGCGAATCGGCGCTTCAAAAACGAGCTGATGGGCATGGTAGCGGCCACCGCCAACAGATAAATCGTGGTAATCCATTGCACAGTGGCCGTGTCGACATGGAATTCGCGCATCAGTGCGGGGAAAAGCACGGTCATCACGGTTTCGGTCAGAATGCCAATGAAGGCAAGTGAGCCGACAGCCACAATCGCGCCGATAAGACGTGTGGGAATCTTCTCGTTATCAATATGCTGCTCAGGCATACATGCTCCTAAACGTTCGGTTGCAAGGTATGGAATGTAAGGTTTACCAACCGGCGTAGGTACTGTGCGTGCGGATAAACCGGCAATCGTACTGCCTTGGCTGCACGCTATGGAATCACAAAACCACCTGTGAGTGTACGGTTCGGGGCGGACGCTACGGTCGATGCGCAATGGGTTGTCCCTTGGTTTGGTGGGGTTTGATGGGGCGGATTCGGCATTGGTCCGGTAGCAGTTCGGCATTGGTTCAGCATGAGGAAACCGCGATAATATCTGCCCTGCCGCCTAGTTTGGTGAACCATGGGTATTGAGAACACGCATAAGCTGATTGTCAACTGCCTGCCACTCAACGAAGGAGAACGGCGGCTTTCGCCAAGGCGGCTCGCGATGTGCCGCAGGAATTCGTGGGCGACGAAGCGCACCGCGGCGACATGGTCTGGTCGGCCGCTGTTCCCGAGGAGCTTCGCTCCCGAGCTACCGCAGTCATCGGCAACTTTCCGGTCTCGCAGGCTTCCCAATACACCCGTCTTGAATGGTTGCAGACCTTCAGCGCCGGTGTGGATGCGTACATCTGCCCGGGTGTGCTGCCTCGCGGCACCATGGTCACCAATGCGAGCGGCGCGTATGGCCAAAGCGTGTCGGAACACATGTTCGCCACCATGTGGGCATTGATGAAGAACCTCAACCGGTATGCCTCCAATCAGCGTGATCATCAGTGGCAGGATGAAGGACCGGTATTGAGCCGGAAGGTGGCATCGCGCTGATTATCGCGTCGGTGACATCGGGTCGCATTTCGCTCAGCTTGCCCAATCCGTAGGTATGCGTACTTTCGGCGTGCGCCGTCATGCGGACGTGCCGGCCAAGGGCATTGAAAAGATGTATGGCTTCGAGCGGCTGGAGACGCTGTTGCCATTGGCAGACGTGGTGGCGATGGCGGTGCCGCGCTCGCCGCAGACCCATCATCTGCTGAATGCGGATCGTCTGGGTCGTCTGAAATCCACAGCCATCGTGATTAATGCCGGGCGTGGCGACGCCATCGATCCCGAGCTTGGCTGACGCCTTGCACAATGGACGGCTCCACGGTGCCGGATTGGACGTCACCGAGCCTGAGCCGTTGCCGGCGGAAAGTCCGTTGTGGGATGAGCCGCATTGCCTGATCACCCCGCATGTGGCCGGCGGCAATCATTTGGAAAAGACTTCCGAACACATCATCCGCATCGCCCTGACCAACGTTTCCCGCTATGCCAAACAGCAGGAACTGTTGAATCTCGTGCGATACTGATTCGCCTGTGTCGGGCGGCGGGCGGCCATCGCCTGACACTGAATACAGATAAGGGGCGTATAACACCGTTGTTATACGCCCTTATCGGGCAATCCGAAAAAGATGGTTGATAGTCAGTACCAATCAGTACTGGTTCGCGCCGATACCCTCGAACTTCACGTTGAAGCCACGCTGGTAATGCAGGAACATGCTGGCGCCATAGCGGTCGACCGGACGGTGCGTGAACAGCATACGAATGGCGAATGCGGTCTGCACGTCCTTAGGCAGCGCCAGGAATGCTTGGTGGGCGTCCCAGTACGGGTCGTACACCACGGCGGCACCGGGCACGTAGCGTAACCGTAGCCATCCTCGTTGACGTATCCCATGAACGGCAGATCCCAGGCGTTGTGTTTGGTGAGTTGTGCCTTGAAGTCCTCGACCTCGGCCAACGCCGCGTCGCTCAGGCCGAAGCTCTTGGCCACTTCATTGGCCTTGGTTGTTTTCGAATCCGGGTCCTTGCCGAACATATCCGGGTTGACGATGATGACTTTTCCCTCCGCCATAATGTGTTCCTTTCAGCATGGCGTTCCCCAAGCAAGCACCTAGGGAAGTACTGGCATTGTTCGATTCACATATGAATTGAACAACATGTTACCTTCTCTGTAGAAAAGGATTGTGCACTTTGTTGATGTGCTGGTTTCAAAGCCTAGCATGAAAAATGGCGGATATAAGCCGTTTTGCCGGTTATTAATCTATTGGTAATGCAATTGGGAAGTTATGGTAGTCTGTGATGTCTGATGTTCATATCTTGCAAAAGTGAACATGATAAATGTTTGTTTTGAGGGTGAAAGCAACAAAGAAAACGGCCGTGTACATGAACTCATGTACACGGCCGGCGTGTCGCATCCCGCTGCGACTGCGGCATCGAGATGATACCTGCAGAGGCGTGGTTGATCAGGGCCCAATGAACGTGGCCCGAGGTTAGTTTCAGTCTGATAGTTCGTAGCCGTTGGCGTCTTTATGCCACGGTGAGCCGGGCTTGCTGCACAGAATGATGATGCCTTCAACAAAGCCCCAGATGGCGGCTGCGATTGGGCCAAGTCCGAGCAGAATCCAGCCGACAAGCGTCAGCAGCAGCTGGCCACGCCTTGCCGGTGTTGCCGAGATAGAAGTTGTGCACACCAAGTCCGCCGAGGAAGATGCCAACAGGCCGGCAGCCAGCTTGGACTTGGACGATTGCCCCACCGGGGCGGCGGCATACGGAGCGGCGGTGTATTGT
>ENA-OQBT01000417-OQBT01000417.1-human-gut-metagenome-genome-assembly--contig:-NODE-417-length-26751-cov-3.583947_pt1 | contig 26751 bp, 30 predicted proteins | sample MGYA00242749_ERZ504557 | MGnify/ENA primary metagenome ERZ504557 (study PRJEB26092, sample SAMD00036243) | human gut metagenome | host: Homo sapiens | study: EMG produced TPA metagenomics assembly of... | reverse complement strand
TATACCAACAAAGAAGGCCCTTCGGGGCCTTTTTTCTTATACAAATATAGCAAGAATGCGGCTTGAAGACACTTTCGTATCTTCAAACCGCATTCTTGTTTTTAGGGGTGTATTTCGTTACAGCCCCTTTTTATTTGGTGCGCCTAGGCGGAATCGAACCACCGACACGCAGTTTAGGAAACTGCTGCTCTATCCTACTGAGCTATAGACGCATGTATGTATTAAATTAAAACACTTTACAAACTATATTATAAACGGAATGTTCACATCTCGCAATATACCTATATTCTTAAGCACTTATCCACGAGTTATCCCCAGTTTATACACAGAGTTATACACTTTTTCGTTCACTTATGCACCAAATTTTTAGACTTACTCACAAGCTATACACAACATATCCACAGATTTATGTGTATAATCTGTGGATATGTTCGTCAGTATGTACTATTTTTAGTTTATAACCGGTGTATAACTTTTAATTTGTTCGCTCAAAAATGACATGTTCTGCCAATTTTTACTAACAATACAGGTCTTCCATTACTTATTCAGGGAACTTAAATTCGCCGTCGATTTCAACCGGGCGGCTCCAATCAACTTGAACGTCAGTGCGTTCCCACATAACGGTTAACGCTAATTTTAAATTTTCCAAAGATTCAGAAGGATCTAACGTAACTGTTTCATACACGTCGAGGCTTAACGCTTTTTCAATAGTTTGCGGTGTATGTAAATAATCCCAAACCTTTTTTTGCCAAGTTTCATCAGGCAATACTACTGTCATTTCCTTATTGTCTTTATTAAAGGCAATATATCCCTTTTCATCCACCCCATAATGAATGGCATAATATGCTACGTTACTCATCGTATTAGCTCCTTTTCACTGTTATTGGCAATGTCTACTTACTTATTTAATCATACATTACATCATCTACGCAATATGCTTTGATTAAATTTTATCGTATTAATTACAATATTACCAATAAATTTTCACTAATTTTGATAATTCCCTTTATTTTTCTTCCGCTTTAAAATAAACAGCATACATAACGGGCAGCACAATTAAAGTCAAAATCGTAGCCACAAAGAGACCACCGCTGAAAGCTATGGCCATCGGTGACCAAAAGGCACTTCGCATGAGCGGTACCATGCCTAAAATAGCAGCCAAAGCAGTGAGCATAATCGGTCGGAAACGCAAGATAGTGGAGCTTACAATGGCTTCATAGGTCGTTTGTCCTTCTTTGCGATGTAACTCAATCTGGTCAATTAAAATGATAGAGTTTCGGATAATCATACCGCTTAAGGAGATAACCCCCAAGACTACCATGAAGCCCATCGGCGTATTGGTTAAAAGCATAGTCAAAACAACCCCGATGAGTCCCAGCGGTGCCGTTAACATGGCCATAATCATGAGGGAGATTTTCTTGAGCTGGAACATGAGAATTACCATAATGAGACAAATCATAATCGGCATCGGCCCTTTTAAGTTATTAAGAGCAATGTTACTTTGTTCGGCGGATCCGTCAACCTCAATGGTATAGCCGGCCGGTAAGTCCGCTCTCATGGTATCCAGTTTTCATTAATTTCATTAGCTAACGAATCGGCCATTACATTAGGCGGTACATTGCCATGGACTGTAATGGTCGGCGCCATGTTACGGTGCCATATGATACCGTCTTCATTGCCCAAAGAAATCGTCGCAATCTGACTCAACGGTACATAGCGCCGGAACCGGTCTGAATCGGAATATTTTGCAAAACACTCATATTATGATCTTCATTACCGCTGAGTTTAAATTTCATCGGTATCGTCTGATTGCCTACATAATATTGTCCCACCGTAATACCGGATATTTTACTTTGTAAATCTGTCGCTACCGTATAACTATCAACGCCCATCAAACGCGCTTTAGACGGGTCGATATGCACTTCAATATTCGGTGTATTATCCGGCCAATCTTCGGCAATATCTGTAATTTCAGGATATTCTTTGAAAACAGCCTTCACATCGGTGGCAATTTCTTTAACTTTATCCATATCAGGACCGGATACACGGAACATAATCGGATATTTTGAAGGCGGACCGGTTTGAATGAAATCCATGTTGATTAAAGCCGATGGGAATTCGTCCTTCAATTTTTCATTTAATTCATTGTACAAACTGTTTCTGTCTTCCAAAGAATTAGCTACAATCACATACTGCATGTAGTTGTTACGCTGTACTTCCGGTTCCAAGGTGAGCACAAAACGGGGCGCTCCTTCACCGATATAAGAGGAATAATGCTCAATGCGCTTATCGCCACTGAGGAGATTATCCAATTGCTCCGCCTGTTCCTTCGTATACTGTAAGGAAGAACTTTGAGGAAACTGAATGGCTACCATGATTTCCGGTCTTGTAGAGGCCGGGAAAAATTCTACTTTAATAAGCGGCACGCTGACCAAAGAAATGAAGAATAACACTAAGGTAGTGATAAGGACCGTACGGCGATGACCGAGAGCCAGTGGAGGAATTTTTCAAAACGAGCTAAAAAGGCTTTTTGTATCCGCATAGCTCTTGTTTCCTCATGACCCGGTTTGATACGAATTAATTTACTGCCCAATACAGGACTTACCAGCACCGAAGCAAACCATGATAACAAAAGTGCCATGGCGACAACAATAAATAAAGCATGGGTAAATTCGGCAACCGATCCTTCCGATAAAAAGATTGGCAAGAAGCCGCAGCAGGTAATCAAGGTACCGCTCAGCATCGGAAAGGCCGTCGATTTATAGGCAAAGGTAGCCGCATCATGCGTATTGAGCCCTTCTTCCATTTTGAGGGTCATCATTTCCACGACGATAATCGCATCATCCACCAATAGGCCTAAGGAGATGATTAAGGCACCGAGACTTACTTTATGCAGTTCGAGGCCATCCGCATACATCCCCACAAAGGTACTGGCCACAACGACCGGAATCGTAAGAGCTACCACAATCCCACTGCGTACACCAAGGGATATAAAGCTGACGATTAATACGATGACAATGGCTTCAAATAAAGAACGGGTAAATTCACTGATGGAATCATCCACCACTTTCGGTTGGTTGGATACCTGACTGACATCGAGTCCGGCCGGCAAGGCATCCTTATAGGACGCCATTTTAGCATCTAATGCCTTACCGAATTCAATATTATTGGCTCCCGGATCCATGGAAACGGCAATGCCTATGGCCGGTTTACCATTATAGTAGAACAGCGGACTTTGCGGTGATTCGTAGTCCATACGAACCGTGGCAATATCCCCTAAACGCAAGGTCTGTCCATTCACTTGGAGCGGCATTTCGCGAACGGAATCAACACTGTCAAAAAGACCGTTCACACGCAAATAGACATTATTCGTATCTGTATCAATCATACCGGCCGGCGCCATAGAGCTTTGCTGTTTTAAGGCATTCAAAATCGTCTGGGCACTTATCTGATAGGCCGACAATTTATCCTTATTCATTTCCACATAAAGAGTCTGTTCTTGCACACCTTTTAAATCTATACGTTTTACATTCGGTACACTGAGTAAAACGCGCTTAATATCTTCCGCATAAGCTCTTTTTTCTTCATAGGAATAGTCATCGCCGGTAAGAGCGTAAATTGTACCGTACACGTCGTCAAAACGATCATTAATAACAGGTCCCTGCACGCCGGATGGCAAGCTTGACCATTCATCATCAATCATGTGACGTACTTCCGTCCAAGCGGCCCGTACGTCGTCGCTTTTGACTGATTCTTTGAGGTTAATATAAATAACCGTTTTACCGCCATCCGTAAAACTCTTTGTATAATCAAGACCAGGTAAGTCGCGAATTTTTTCTTCCAGTTTATCCGTAACCTGTTCCGACATTTGCTGCGGTGACGCACCCGGCCAAGTGGCGGCTACAACCATGGTGCGAATCGTAAAATTCGGATCTTCCATACGACCGATTTTCATAAAGGAAAAACTGCCGATGGCAAAGAGCATGGCCATAAAGAAGTAAATGATAGACTTGTGTCTGAGGGCCCAATCAGCTAAGTTAAACTGCTTCATATGCGTACCTTAGCCCCTTCTTCCAATTTATCCGTACCGGCCGTTACAATGCGGTCACCGGCCTTCAAACCGGATACTACCATGACTTGATTATTACCTAAACTGCCTAAAGTAACATTTCGTAAATGCACCGTATTATCAGTGACTACATAGACTTGTCCCTGACTGTTTGGTGTCGGTTGACGCGTGCCTACTAAAGCCGTTAACGGAATCATTAATCCATTGCTATTTAATTGATTGAATACTACATTAGCAGTCATACCAAGCTGTAATTGAGCTGGCGGATTTGGTAAAGAAATTTTAACCGTATAGGTACGCGCCGTCGCATCCGGCACCGGAGAAATTTCACGTACTACACCGGCCGTTGTCACATTTGGTAAAGCCCAATAGGTTACGCTGGCCGGCGAACCAACGGCTACGGACGCCATCATTTGTTCCGGCAAGGCAATAACCGCTTCCGGTTCATTGCGACCGCAATAGTACCTACAGTCTGACCGGCCGCTACGACCTGCCCCACTTCAATGGAGGCAGCCGTAATAATACCGTCAGCCGGTGCTGTTAATTGCGTGTAGTTTTGCTGATTGGCACTGGTCTGCACATTAGCCTGCGCCTGTGCCAATTGAGCGGCCGCTACTTTATAGGAGTTTTCCATCTGTCTAATTGCAATTGACTGATTGCTTCTTCCGCATAGAGTTGGCGATAACGCTGTACATTGGTAGCTGCCAAATCATACTGTGACTGAGCCGCTGCCAAAGCACCCTCGGCATTTTGCAACTGACTGCTCGTATCGCCTTGGTCTAATATGGCCAGTACTTGACCGGCTCCGACGCGATCACCGATATTAAAATTCTTTTGAATGACACGTCCGCCGATTTGGAAGGACAACACCGTTTCATTGCGGTTTTTAATGGTACCGGCCAAACTGTTTTCACCGGCTCCGCTCCCTTGCCCAACGACCTGCGTTTTAACCAACGGTGCTTTATCGCTCGTTTCGTCCGATGAGCCACACCCACTCACCAAGAGTAACAAACCTGTCAATAATGCTGTAATTATCGTGTATCGGCGCCAACTTCTCAGCCCGCTCATATGAATCTCCTCCTTATTTATTACCGGTAATATATATGTTAATTGTAAGAGTTATTCCCAATACTGTCAATTATTTTCAATATACTATGTACCTTATACTATCCGCCTTTAATTGGTGTTACAGTAATGCCAATAAGGTTTTATTTCCATATACTATGACTGTCAATAGGCCGATTTTGGCTTCATACCGGTTAGCGTATTCAATTCTTCATCAGATATAGCAATCGGTCCATTCATTAAAAGTTTAAGTGTTTCCAAGGTGTCCTTTATTTTTTTCAGCCGGCACATTACTGAGAACCGATTTAAAATAAGCTTCTTCACGCTTATGCAAATCATTATGCACCAATGCCACAGCCGTTCCCAGTTCCGTATTACGCAATAATACAGCTTTTAAATCTTCTTTGTTGTGAAAACGAATGAGCAAATTGTTGGCCGCCAAACGTTTTACATACCGTGATAACAGCCCCTGTGAAAAGGCATAGCCTTCAAAATTTCCTGATAGGTCCCCGTTTTATCCGGTTTAGCTTCCAAATAACTTAAGATTTGCATCTCCGAATGATTAAACTTTTTATTCATCAGCTTGTTTGCCGATTCACAAGGCACTGTATCAATATACGTTTCAATAGCCTCTTTTAGAAGACGTTTACGAACTTCCTGCACATATACAGCAAACAATGAAGCCGTAGTCACTAATTCTTTGTACGTATTTTCCATTGGTATTTACAACTCCGTATTTTTGTAGTTTTATACAGATGTTTAACACATCTCATAATAATCGTCTTTTAACTAAAAAAATCCTCATAGCTTTGGTCTTCGCCTACACTATGAGGATAGTTCTTATTCGTCGGCAGCTACTGTTTCCTCAATCGGCTCATGAACCACCATGATTTTATCGATGCGGACATTATCCATATCGACAATTTCAAAGGTATATGTTTCCCACACGTAGCGGTCCAGCTCTTTAGGAATGCGACCGAATAAATATGTCAAAAAGCCGCCCACCGTTTTATATAAATCTTTTTCTTCACCCGGTAATTCTTTGTTAATACCGAAATATTCTTTAAATTCATCAATGCTGAGTAGGCCGTCAACAAGCCAAGTTGTTTCCGTGCGCTGAATAATACGATTTTCTTCTTCTTTCAGCTCATCTTCGCTGGCCGGCATCAAACCAACCAATTTCTCCATGATGTCATGAAGTGTTACAAGCCCGCTGAAACCGCCGTATTCGTCGAGTACTACGGTTTCATGAATACCTTCCGAACGGAAAACTTCAAGAAGCTTCATAAGACTGATGGATTCCGGTACCATAACCGGCTGCTTGGTGCATTCTGCCACCAATTGTTTTAACGTCTTTTCCCCGCCTGCTTTCATATGCTCGGCGAACACATCAGCCACAATAACGAGACCTTCCAATTCATCCAAGGAATCGCGCCCTACGGGCAAACGATAATGTGTGGAGTTGCAAAGACGTTCTTTGATTTCTTCCTCCGGACTATTCAAATCAAGCCACTTAAGCTGTGTACGCGGTGTCATAACATCACCGGCATTTAAATCGGCCAAGCGGAATACATTATCTACAAGAATCGGTTCTTCTTTTTCAAAAGCCCCCAACTCAACACCTTGGGTTAACATTTTGTTGATTTCAAGTTCTGTAACCGGCGCTTCTTCTTTCTCTTTAACACCCAAGAGTTTTAATAAAAAGCTGGTGGATGAACTAAGCAAGGCTACCAGCGGCTTTGCTATAACCGAGAACGAATGCATCGGTACGGCCATAATAATGGCAATTCGTTCCGGTGCGTTCAACGCGATACGCTTCGGTACCAATTCACCCACAACGAGGGATAAATAGGTCGTCAACGATACGATAACAATAGGGCTTACCGAATCGGCATAGGGTGCCAAAACCGGTATATGTTCTTTAATAGCTTCTGCCATAGGCGTCGATAATGCGGCGCCGGAATACAAACCGGTTACGATACCGATTAAAGTAATACCGATTTGTATGGTAGAAAACATCTGATTCGGGTCTTCCGATAATTGAATCGCCCGCTGTGCCCCCGTACTGCCTTTTTCGGCACTATCTTCCAATAAACCCTTACGGGCATTGACTATGGCTAATTCTGTCATGGAGAAAATACCATTTGCTATAATGAGCAAGAAAATTATGAGTATCTCCAGACCCACGTCACCATCCACTAATGAATCACTCTCCTCTTACTTACAGTGGATACTTATATTCTGTCAGGCTACTTTAGCCTGTACTTACCGTATAGTATATCAAAAATTGAATATTTTCGCTATATTGAGTCTTATTGCCTCTATTTGTAAAACATAGACCGGCATAATGCAAAAACGCCTGTCGCTGCGTATGGCGACAGGGCGTTTTCATAGAATATATCGAAGGGTTAAGCTTCTATTGCTTGGCATTTATGCCTAAAATGCCAAGCCTCTATCAGATAAACGTTTTAACTTTATAAAACGGGAACCCAAAGGCTGAGTTACAGCCTGAATCATTTATACTTAAATCAGTTTATATTGACCTAAATTATTTATTTAAAATCGCTTTCACATCGTTAACGATTAATTCAGGGGATAAGTGGTAACGAGCCACCAATTCATCCATAGGAACACGGTCATTAACTTCTTTTTTCATACCGATGTTCAATACTTTCATATCGGATAAACCGTAGAAGCGGGACACTTTTTCACCAAAACCACCGTCCAATACGCCATCTTCCAAAGTAACTACGAGGTTGTGGTCTGCTTTTAAGCTTTCCAAAGTGTCAGCATCGACTTCAGAGGATAAACGCGGATTTACAACGGTTGCCTCAATGCCTAATTCAGCTTTTAAAGCGTCTTTAGTGCGTAAAGCAAGGTCATAGAAGGCACCTAAGCCCAAGAGAGCTACCGTATTACCTTTGACAGTTACTTGGTTGCTCAAATCACCGTTGAAGGCATTGCCGCTTTCAAATGTCTGTACTTTACCGCCCGGTACACGAATCATTACCGGGAAGTCAGTCTGTTCCAAGGATCAATCGAGCATAGCCAACAATTCTGCTTTAGTAGCCGGGGATAATACGCGAAGGTTTGGAATGGTGCTCATCATAGCCAAATCAAAAGCACTGGAATGAGTAGCATCCATTGGCGAAATACCGCCGCCCAACGGGAAGGATAAAATAGTAACGGCATTGTTATTCAAAGCCATATCCTGCATCAATTGGTCATAGGTACGTTGTAAGAAGGTAGCCGCATCAAGGATAACCGGTTTACCGCCGTTTTTGGCAATACCCGCAGCCATAGCCACCATATGTTCTTCCGCAATCCCTACGTCAATAAATTGTTTGCCCGCTTCGGCACGACGCTGTGGATTAAAGCCCGGAATGCCCGGTACACCGGCTGTCAAACCGACTACGGTAGGATCTTGTTTCATTTTTTCAAGCAAGTGAGTTGCGATGATGTCATCAAAATGTTCTTCTTTCATGTACGCATCCACATCAAAATGTTTACCCATAATGTAGTGGTACGATTCTTTATCCGCTTCTGCTTCCGGTAACCCTTTACCTTTAACAGTTACCATGTGAATTACGATTGGATGATCGATGTCTTTAACAGCTTTGAACGTTTCAATCAAGGACTCCAAATCATGACCGTCTTCTACGAATACATAGTCAAGACCTAATGTTTTGAAGAAGTTGTTTTCCGCTTTACCTTTGCTGTCGCGCAATGCTTTGAAGTGAGCGTAGAAACCGCCTTCGTTCGGAGCGATGGACATATCGTTATCATTGAACAACACGATGAAGTTGCTGCCCAATGTAGCACTTACATTAAGACCTTCCAAAGCTTCACCGCCGGACATGGAACCGTCACCGATAATGGCAATGACATTACCGTCTTCACCTTTAAGGCACGTGCTTTAGCCATACCGGAAGCCAAACTTACGGACGTGGAAGTATGACCTACGGTAAAGAAGTCATGGTCACTTTCGTTCGGATTGGTATAACCGGAATATTTGCTGTAAGATGCAGGGTCGGTAAAACCTTCCTTACGACCGGTCAACATTTTGTGAATGTAGGACTGGTGGGATACGTCGAATACAAATTTATCTTTTGGCGAATCAAACACGTAATGAAGCGCCAAGGTTGCTTCTACAAAACCAAGGTTCGGCGCCATATGACCACCCGTTTCGTTTACGCGATGAATCAGTACTTCGCAAATTTCCTGAGCCAATTGTTTTAATTCTTCAATACTCATGCCTTTAATATCTTGAGGGCTGTTTACTTTACTTAATAAATTCATACTATCTTCCTTTCTAAACACCATATATATAATCCGTATATCATACATTGTTATCCAACTTAGGATTTGCAAAACTATTATGAATACGACTTACTAACGATTTGTTTTAAACAAAAAAAGTTCTGTAATCTTCACTGTGACTCACATTTCGTAGTCATCAGCGGTGATTACAGAACTCATTATAGAACTTGAAGTCGACTTCAAGTCAAGCATTAAATTTAAATTTTTCTATTTAATTTTAAAATTTCGTTCAACGAATGATGCATATATCCCTTAGAAACCGCTCTAATATCAGTTTTTATGACCATATCGATGGTTTTAAAATTTTTTAGAAATATCAAGAAATTAAGAACTTTGCGGATTATTTTTCGTAATCTCGATCCAAATTAACTTCTTTTAACGGAATAACATGAGTTTTATATTTGCTCTTATACGCCGCATATACCAACAAGAATACCGGAATACCGATATAGGCTACGCTGGCACCGTACCAGTCAATCGTTTCACCGGTGAACGCTGTATAGTTCTGACCGGCAATGATGATAAGACATAAAACGGTAGCAAAAATAGGACCGAATGGATAGAACAAGGCTTTAAACGGAATGGCATCCAAGCTTTTACCCTGTGCATGGAATGCACGACGGAAGCGATAATGAGCAATGGCAATCCCGAGCCATGCAATAAAACCACTCATACCACTGATATTGATTAACCAGTTGTACGCAGTACCTTCACCGATTAAGGAAGTTAAGAATGCAAATACACCGAAAGCTGCCGTTGCTAATAAAGCAGGTACCGGTACACCACGGGAATTCAATTTAGTAAATACCTTAGGTGCATCCCCTTCTTTAGCCATGGCATATAGCATGCGGGTAGATGCATAAAGACCGGAGTTACCGGCAGACAATACGGCCGTTAAAATAATAGCATTGATGAAGCTGGCCGCAAAGGCAAAACCGAAACGATCGAGTACCAAGGTAAATGGGCTGATAGCGACATTTTCAACACTGGAATTCAATAAATTCGGATCATCGTAAGGAATCAAGAAACCGATGACTACGAAAGCACCGATATAGAATAATAAAATACGCCAAAAAATGGAGTGAATTGCTTTAGGAATATTTTTTTCCGGATCTTCCGATTCACCGGCAGCTACCCCGATTAATTCCGTACCTTGGAAGGAAAAGCCCGCTACCATGAAGATGGCCATAATAGATGCAAAACCGCCTACAAACGGTGCTTCACCGCGTGTCCAGTTTTCAAAGCCCGGCGATGTACCGCCAATGCCCAAGATAAGCATGGTACCTACAAATAAGAATACGAAAACAGTAATAACCTTCATACTGGAGAAGAAATATTCACTTTCCCCGAAGGAACGGGTCGATAAATAGTTCATCAAGAATAAAGCCGCCAAGAACAAGGCCGACCATACGATGGCCGGAATGTCCGGGAACCAGTATTTCATGATTAAAGCACCGGCAACAAGTTCCGCCGCCAAGGTAATCGCCCAGTTAAACCAGTAATTCCACCTAAAGCAAAGCCGAAAGCCGGATCTACATAACGGGATGCATACGTACCGAACGAACCCGGTACCGGTAAATAGGTAGCCATTTCACCTAAACTGGTCATCAAGAAATAAACCATAATACCGATAAAACCATAGGCTACCAAAGCGCCGCCCGGGCCGGCGGTGCTAACTACTTCACCGCCTGCTACGAAGAGGCCCGTACCAATGGAGCCGCCCAAGGCAATCATATTCATGTGGCGCGATTTCAGACTTCTTTTTAATTTAGTATTCGCTGCATCACTCATACACTATCCTCCCACCCTACAAGTCTAAATTACGAACTAATTTAGCATTATCTTCAATAAATTTGCGACGCGGTTCTACTTTATCCCCCATGAGTACACTAAAAATCTTACCGGCCTCAATGGAATCTTCCAAACTTACCTGCAAAATAGTACGATTTTCCGGATTCATGGTTGTTTCCCAAAGCTGTTCCGGATTCATTTCACCTAAACCTTTGTAACGCTGAATCGTAATATTGTCACGACCGATTTCATCTACTTAGCGGCCATTTCAGCATCACTGTATACATACCAATGACCTTTGCCTTTTTTGATTTGATACAATGGCGGCTGCGCAATATATACACGTCCTTCTTCGATGAGCGGTTTCATATAACGATAGAAGAAGGTCAATAAAAGCGTACGAATATGGGCGCCGTCAACGTCCGCATCGGTCATGATAATAATTTTGTGATAACGACTCTTATCGAGATCAAAATCCTCCCCAATACCGGTCCCGAAGGCCGTAATCATGGAGCGAATTTCATTATTAGCTAGAATTTTATCTAAACGAGCTTTTTCTACGTTCAAAATCTTACCGCGCAACGGCAAAATTGCCTGGTAACGACGGTCACGGCCCTGTTTGGCACTACCGCCCGCAGAATCACCTTCGACGAGATAAATTTCGGTCATAAGCGGATCTTTTTCAGAGCAGTCTGCCAATTTACCCGGTAAAGAACTTACTTCCAAAGCATTTTTACGACGGGTCAATTCACGAGCTTTACGAGCTGCTTCGCGAGCACGGGTGGCGCTGGTTGCTTTTTCAATAATACGTTTAGCTTCCGCCGGATGTTCTTCAAGGAATGTTTTAAGACCTTCCGACACAACCGTATCGGTAATGCCTTTGACTTCACTGTTGCCCAGTTTTGCCTTTGTCTGACCTTCAAACTGAGGGTCTAACACTTTTACACTGATAACGGCAGCCAAACCTTCACGCACGTCTTCACCGGACAAATTGCTTTCATTGTCCTTAATGAGACCGGATTTACGACCGTAATCATTTAAAGTACGAGTCAAGGCACTGCGGAAACCGCTCAAATGGGTACCGCCGTCAATGGTATTAATGTTATTAACGAAAGAAAATAAAGTTTCGCTGTAGCTGTCATTGTATTGGAACGCTACGTCAACCACTACATCGTCACGCGTGTTTTCCACATCAATAACAGTAGGATTAACCAAGTTTTTGCCTTCATTTAAAAATTCAACAAAGGATGTAATACCGCCTTCGTACATGAAGCTTTCTACTAAATTTTCTTCCGGACGTTTATCCGTAAGGGTAATGCGCAGACCTTTATTCAAGAAAGCCAATTCCTGTAAACGAGTACGCAATACGCCGAAATCAAATACGGTAGTTTCAAAAATCTCTGCATCCGGTTTAAAAGTAACGGTTGTGCCGGTATCTTTAGCTTCACCGATGACTTTTAACGGACTTTGCAAATGACCGCGCGCAAAAGTAATTTCCTGTTCTTTGCCTTCCTGACGAACTTTAACAACCGTCCATTCACTCAAAGCATTAACTACGGAAATACCTACGCCATGAAGACCGCCAGATACTTTGTAACCGCCGCCGCCGAATTTACCGCCGGCATGCAATTTGGTTAAAACCAATTCAACCGCCGGAACGCCTGTTTCATGCATACCTGTCGGAATACCGCGGCCGTCATCGGTAACGGTAACGCTGTTATCTTCATTAATGCTGACTTCAATATGAGTACAATAGCCGGCTAAGGCTTCGTCCACACTGTTATCAACAACTTCATATACTAAATGGTGCAACCCTTTAGATGATGTACTCCCTATGTACATCCCCGGGCGGCGTCGTACCGCTTCCAGGCCTTCTAAGACCTGTATATTATCGGCACTATAATTCTGTTCTGCCATTCCATATCCTCCCTAATTTCAGTAATAAACCATATCTATGGGGATTTAGCTTTATAAAACAATTATCCTTAATTATACTCTATTTTTATCGTTTTGTGTATAAGCTTACCGGAATACCGGTAGCGGCACGCTGTAAACGGCGGCCTACGCCGGTAATAGACATACTTAAGCCATAAACCGCATCCACTGTAACCAAGTAGCATTCAATCGGTTCATCCGGAAAACTTGGATTACATCCTTGTTCTGCCATTGCTTATTGCGACGCGCCGCCCTTTTAAAAGCGGAATATCCTGTACCACCGCCACGATATCTTCAATAGACACGCTATACGTATCCGATAAATGAACGAACATACATCTTACCATCACTTTCTCTATATTTCAATTGCTTTGCGGTTTATGAGACTTTACAGCTCCTTGTATTGAGCCCGCATTTTTAAAACCGAATTGCGTACAAACTCCGGTTTTAGCTGTTCTGCTTTTTTGTGCGTAATCAGCATTAACAGCATATATATATCATAATTCTCGTTGGATTCTTCTTTGACGACTCGATTTCTGAAAAAATACACGCATTCACGATGAGCCAACTGATAATCGGACATAGTGCACTGTGGTACATGTTGACGCATTTCATCATATACGGCAAAGGGTTCTTGCATCAATCGATCTTTAATACCATTAATATGCTGACGATATAAAAAAGCCTCATGTTCCTGCGTTTTTATAGTACAGGATGAGCAAAGAGTCTCACCAGGACCAATAAGTTTTTCACAGCATTCACAATTATGATAACCATGGTCCTTTAGATAGACTGTCTTCTTATATTGCTTTATCTGCACATCTTTCAACTGCCGGCGCAATTCTTCGCTTTTTATATTCGCCACCGATGAGTCTATTTGAGCCATCACATCAATGGGAATAGGAATCGCTTTAAAATTAATGAGCACCCGCTCATAGGAATCCGTGTGTTTTGCTGTGCCCATATAGGCCGATGTATCACCCTTGGTTAATCCTTGACCATGGACGATGTAACCGACACTGCATCGACGGGCTGAATTGCTTTCAAATAGCTTTGCCGATACATGGTGCATTCTAACTCTGTAATAAGCTCCGAGCCGTAAAAGTCATTAATCTTTTTCAATAATTGACGTTTCATCATCTGAAGTTGCTGCAAACAGGGGGATGTCATGGCCGCCACTTTAATAATAGGCGGCTTAATTTCAAGCACTTTAGTCTGTTTGCCCAGCACCGCCCCCACAACTTTAGGCCAATGATGATACAGGCGCATGACGGCGAATTGTTTGAATACGTTGAACGATTTATATTTACTGTTCAAATGCGTATCATATTGCCGCACATGGGCATCCGGCTTATAGCCGATGGGTCCGGCCGGCCGATTGGAGGCCAACAGACCTTCAATATAGCGGACTGTTACATCGTCCCCCGCAGCGGCCTCAGTCTTTGCCTCGGAGACTGCCGGTTGTATGCCGTTTTTCGACTCAAACGTTTCGCTCATCATGATCACCGCCTTTCACAATTAATGAGTTCCACATCACTCAATTGTTTCACATCTTCCAAATCGGTCGTGGTTATAAACGTTTGGATTTTTTTATGGATAAAATTCAACAGATTTTGCCGCCGCTCCTTATCCAATTCACTGAGCACGTCATCCAATAGCAATATAGGATACTCGCCCACTTCCGATTTGATATATTCCAATTCACTTAATTTAAGCGATAAAATAGCCGTTCGTTGCTGACCTTGCGAGCCAAATCGTTTCAAATCCATAGGACCGGAAAAGAAGCCTAAATCATCACGATGAGGACCAAAAGAGGTACTCATGCGATGCCGATCCACCGGTAAATTAGCCTGCAATTGCTCATAAAACGCTTGCGGTTCGGTTAAAAATCCATTTGAAATTTGATGTTGCTCATAGGTAAGCTTTAAATTTTCTTTGCCCCCTGTGAGTTTACGATTCATCAAATCCAGCAAAAGATTAATTTTACGCAAACTGTCGAGTCGTTTTTTTATAATAAATGACCCGGTCTCCGCCAACTGTGTATCCCATTCGGCTAAAGAAATATCTCGCTTGCCGTAAGAATCTTTTAATACTTTATTACGTTGCTGCAAAATCTTATTATACAAGCGCAGTTGCTGATAATATAACGCACTTGTCTGCGATATTTCAATATCTAAAAAGCGACGCCTTAAAGAGGGACTGCCTTTTATGAGCTGTAAATCTTCAGGACTGAAAAGAACGGTATTCAAGGTGCCTACTAATTCTTTTTGTAAAATTCGGTTACCGTTGAGACGAATATCTTTCTTTTCCTTGCCACTGAGCTTCAAATTGATTTTGTGTTTCGTATCACGCTTCGTAAATTCCACAATAATCCCCGCTTCGGTAGCACCAAATTGCAGTAAATCCTGTGTATCATTGGTACGAAAACTGCGGCCGATGGTGCTGACATACAAGGCTTCTAAGAGATTACTCTTGCCTACACCATTGAGTCCGTGAAGAACGATGATATGGGGCGGAAAGGTCCAATTGGCATGCTCGTAATTTCTGAAATTAACGAGTTCCAAGGAGTGAATGTTCACTCGCCGGCCTCCTCTTTAACAACGACCAAGGTACCGATACCTTGAATTTCAACTAAGTCATCAGGGTATATTTTCTTACGTTTTTCATGGCAAACTTCGCCATTTACTTTGATTTTCTCATCATCAAGCAAAAATTTAATTTGACCGCCCGTGCCAATAATTTGTTCCAATTTTAATAATTGATCCAATTTAATGTAAGGCGTGTAAATTTCTACTTGAATCGGTTCTGTTTTACTCATAATTGCCTCCTCACAAAACGTGATGTTAACTCTGCAACTATATATTATTAATATAGCTTATAGCTCAGTCTATTCTTAGTTCGTGCGAACCGGCGTTACTACATAGGTATAATTTGGATTATCATCCTGGCGAATAACAACGGGACCGTTCTGTTTTAAGTATAAATGAATTCTGTCGCCGCTGCTGTGACGCAAAATATCGCCAATATAACGACCGTTAAAGGAAATAGTAAACGGCGTACCTTTAAATTCGCAAAGTACTTCTTCTTTAGCCATGCCGATTTCAGCATTTTGCGTAGATAAAGTAACTTCTTTTTCATCCCAATCATAGCGAATAACATTGTAGCTCGCATCCTTAGCCAATAAGGAAACACGATCTACGGCACCGGCAAAATCGCGACTGTTTAAAATCGCACTGGAATCGAATTGCGATGGGATTACTTTTTCATAATCAGGATACTGACCTTCAATCAAACGAGAGAATAAGTAAATAGTATCAAATAAGAATACTACATTCGTACGATTCCAAATGATGCGAACTACGGTTGCTGATCCGTTGGTAATAAACGGGATACTTCAGCCAATGTTTTGGTTGGAATCAAAATACGCATAGCCGCCGGCATAGGTGCATCTAAGTTGATTTTCTTAACGGCCATACGGTGAGTATCTGTAGCTACCATAGTTAAATTGGTGCTTTCACCTTCCAATAAAGCACCGGTAAAAATCGGACGATCATCATCATTGGCAGCTGCGTAATTAGTTAAATCAATCATTTGTTTAAATTGTTCGCCGTCTACATCAATGTGATTTTCATCGTGAATCTGTTCAACTAAGTTGAAATCATCCGGATCCATGGTAATAAGATTGAATTGAGAACTTTCAGAACTTAATAATAATTGTTTAGTTTCTGCATTAGATTCTAAAGTAATGGTATCGGTTGGTGTTTTACGAACCCATTCTTGGAAATAACGCGTGCTGAGAACGATAGTACCTTCTTCGATAATATTAGCATCAATAGTAATGCGGATACCGATTTCATAATCATTGGCCTGCATTTCTACTTTACCGTTTTTAGTTGTTATATATATAGCACCGGGTAAATTAGAACTTGTTTTGTTCTGACTAACCTTGGCTAAGGCATTAATCGCTTTTTGTAACGTATCTTTTGCAAATTGGATTTTCATGGACTGTCTCCTTTACTATTATGGATGTGATTAAGTTTTTAATTATTAGTAGTCTTAGTAGTAGGGGCGGTGTATAAGTGGATAAGCTGTTTGAAGTGGCATTTTTAATAGGTTTTCCACATGGGTATAAGTTTGTGAATAGAAGGAAAAAGTTATCCACTTATGAACTTTTAGAGTCGTGCTTGTCAATAACTTGGAAGTTAATCACTAACTATACACAACTTATTCACAGAGTTATCCACAACCGTTAATCCTTAGGTATCTTCGTTGATTTTACTGATAATATCATCGATAGTTCGCTTTAAATCAGTACTTTTAGCTAGGTCTTCACTGATTTTATTATACGCATGAAGAGCTGTGGTGTGATCCTTTTTGCCAAAAGCTTGCGAAATTTGTGGAAAACTTTCATTGATGAGTTCACGGCACAGATACATAGCGATTTGGCGCGGATGAGCGTATTGCTTATTCCGTTTCTGACCGACTAAGAATTCTTTTTTGATTTTGAAATAATCAGAAATAAAATCTTGAATATAGGCAACGGATAATACGGATTTTTTGCTTTCCGGAATGAGATCACGCAGGATATAGCGCGTATATTCCACGGTAATTTGATCGAGTTTATTATCCAATTCAGCGGCGGTGATTAATTTGGTAAGGGCACCTTGTAAATCACGAACGCTACGGTTGTAATAGGTGTTGCCAAAGAAACGAATCACTTCGTTCGGAATGTTAAGATTTGGCAGTAATTCATGCTGTTTGTCCACATAGGAGCGCGTGATGGCTTCCAAAGTTTCGGAGTTTGGCGGATCGATGGTTACCACCAGGCCGGAACTGAATCGTGTACGCAAGCGATCTTCCATTTGTTCCATATCTTGTGGTAAAACATCACTGGTGAGGACAATCTGTTTTTTACTGTCCGTTAAGGCATTAAAAGTATGGAAAAATTCCATTTGCGTACCGGCGTAGCGTTTTTCTTGAATAAATTGAATGTCATCAATCAAGAGAACATCGACTTTACGGAATGTGCTGCGGAATATATCCATATTGGTTTGGCCGTAACGAATAGATTGAACGAAGAGGTTCAAGAAGTTTTCACTGGTGATACACATGATTTGTAAATGGGGATAACGACGATGAATTTCATTGCCGATAGCATGCATTAAGTGAGTTTTACCGAGACCTGATTTACCGTAAATAAAGAACGGATTATAGCGATTGGCCGGATTTTCCGCAATATTTTGTGCTGCCACATAGGCCATTTGGCTGGAGCCGCCGGCAATAAAGGTGGCAAAGGTGTAATCCGGATTTAATTTTAAAATAGATTCATTATTTTTATATAAGGTTGTTTGACTGCTATTAGACTGCATAGATGCCGCTTCTTGCGGTATTTCCGACGGTGGGAATAAACTATCCGATTCCATCGGTGAAGTACTTGGAATATACGGGCCGGATTTAGTGGCGTCGTTTTTACGTACAGAATCAACTACAACCGGCTCATCATAATTCGGTGTATGCAGCGGTGTTTGTGACGGCGCCGGTGCGGCCGGTGGTAAACCGTATTGACTGGCTAATTGATCGTAGGCGCTATAATTCGGCGCATGGGTTGCCGTTTCATTGGCATGAGCGGCTGTTTCATACGGTGCGTTTTCATACTCATTCATGTCATAGCCCGATTCATTGCCCAGTTGTGATTGCGGCATAGAAGCGATTTGACTATCGTCATAGTTTGCCGGTTGATTGGTAAAAGCCGTTGGTTCCGGTGGCGTCATTACACTCGGTTGGGCAACGGTTGTTTTCACCTCTTCGTGAAGGGTCGCCGGCTCTTTGTCGCCCGGTGTTGTAATAATAATTGTAAGTGGAGAATTGTTTTTGGTTAAACGCTGCCAAACATTATTTACGGAATTTTGAAAAGCATTTTTTATCATCGGTTCGTTTTCGATAAAATCCTTAATATACGTTTGCATCGTGGTTAATGTAAGGGTCTTACTGATTTCGTCCAATTGTAACGGGAGCAATCGTATAATCGTGCTTTCTAAAATTTCTTTTGGTAATGTGGCTTCAATATCTTCGCGTACTTTATTCCAAAAATCGTTAAGATTGATGTTTGACATACCATTTCCTTCCCAGGGTGTCATACTGTGAATAACTAAAAATACCTAACCTGTGTATAACTTCGTTTTTTGTGAAAAAAGAGAAAAAATAAATAGGTTAGAACAACTGATAAACACTGACTTTATACTGTTATCACTTCTGTTGTGGATAAGTAGTGCATAAGTTGTGTATATCTTGTTGATAACCTAGTTTTATTAGTCACAATATGATATTCCTTTTATATTTCATCCTCTATATTTTATCAGAAATAGGAAGAATTGTCATCGTAGTTGTGGATATCTTTTTGGCGTTATTAAGAGTATAATGTATATATTATATATCCACAGTATATGGCTAATAATGATTGAATCTATCGAGTGAGTATTGACATTACATGGCTTTATATTTATAATTATGCTGTTATGGTATAAGTAATTACAAGAACAATCTCAAGGAGGTGTTTTATACATGAAACGTACATATCAGCCAAATACTCTTTGGAGAAAACGTACTCATGGTTTCCGTGAACGTATGAAGACTATTGGCGGCCGTCTTGTTTTGAAAAGACGTCGTGCTAAAGGCAGAAAGAAATTATCTGCATAATATAATAGCTTTTAGGCAGGAGAAAAAACTTGGCGCTGCTGCCAAGTTTTTCTATTCATAATGGCATGGGATGATGATATGAGTGAATTGACATTTAAATTAGATAAAGAACGAAGAATTCGTAAAAACAGTGAATATCGTCTTGTCTATAAACATGGCAATTATGAAGTAGGTCGTCTCTGTGTAGTTTACCGTATGCCCGTGGCCAAGCAGGCTACCCGGATCGGTTTTGTAACCGGTAAAAAGGTAGGCGGTGCGGTGGAGCGCAACAGGCGCGCAGGCTTATGAAAGAAGTGTATCGTCTTAATCAGCATGCTATCCGAGAAGGCTATGCTATTGTGGTTGTAGGGCGGGCTCGCATGGCGAGTGCCACCTATGATCAAGCGTGTAAGGAAATGATGTATCTTTTTAAAAAGAGCAAATTACTTAAAAGTAATGAAGCTTAGAAAGAGGCGTATCCATGAAACGCTGTTTGACCTTCTTAACCAAACTGTTGAATATGCTATTCATCGGCTTGGTACAATTTTATCGCTATGGAATTTCTCCATTAAAGCCTAAAACTTGTCGATTTTATCCCTCATGTTCGACGTATACCTTGGAAGCATTACGCAAATATGGACCTTTTAAAGGCAGTTATTTAGGAATTCGGCGCATTTTACGTTGTCATCCCTTTAATCCGGGCGGCTACGATCCGGTTCCGTGATAACACAAATTTGGAAATGTCAAAGTGTCTGTATGGATGAAATATAGACCATACCATAACGTATATAGACACGCAAAGGCCATTTGTATTCGTCATTAATACTCGTATAGGAGCAAACTAATGGAAATTTTTCAGGTATTAGTTGATTTTATGCGGACCTTGCTTACGTATTGCTATAATCTTACAGAAGCATTAGGGTTCCCAAGCTATGGTATAGCGATCATTATTATGACCATCGGGATTAAGGCAATCCTGGCGCCGTTGACGGCTAAACAGGTCAAATCTATGAAGGGCATGCAGAAATTGCAGCCTAAAATGAAAGAGATTCAGAATAAATACAAGAATGATCCACAGCGTGCGCAACAGGAAATTGCTAAGATGTATAAAGAATTAGGCGTTAATCCTTTATCCGGTTGTTTACCGCTATTGGTGCAAATGCCGTTTTTAATCGCTATTTTCTACGCGTTGCAAGGCTATCCATATGATCCTGCATATGAAAGCTTCTTATGGTTGCCAAGCTGGGTGAAGCGGATCATTTGTATATTTTACCTGTATTAAGTGCTCTTTCTACATTTGTAATGAGCAAACAAACTGCGCAAGATGCTACCGGTGCTGGTGCCGGCCAACAGAAGATAATGCAGATTTTCATGCCTTTATTCATTGGTTATATCAGCTTGAATTTCCCAAGCGGTTTGGTTATTTACTGGGTTGTATCAAACATATTCCAAATGATTCAGCAGTTCTTTATCTATCGCAACGATAATAAGGAGGCTTAATTATGGATTATATTGAAGTTTCAGCAAAAACGATTGCTGATGCCGTTGCCAAAGGCACCGAACAGCTTAAAGCTGACGGTAAGGTCGTAACCGATACGAAAGTATTGGAACAGCCTTCCAGCGGTTTCTTGGGTATTGGTCGTCGCGATGCGTTAGTGCGTTTATATTTTGAAGAAGCTCCGTTGACTGAAAAAGTAGCTTTTGCAGCTGAACAGGCCGCAGCCAATGTACAGGCTACGGCACAGACTAAAGTAGCGGAAGCAAAAACAGCAGTTAGTGAAGCTTCTGAATTTGTGCAGGAAAAAGTAGCTGACGCTAAAAGCACGGCTGTAGAAGTAGCCGAAGCAGCGCAGCAAAAATTCAATGAAGTAGCGGAAGCGGCTCAACAAAAAGCCGGTGAAGTTTCTGAATTGGCGCAGCAAAAATTCGGCGAAGTGAAAGAACAGGCTGCCGAACTTGCTGATAAAGCACAGCAACATTTAGGTGAAGCAGCTGATGCGGCACAAGCAAAAATTGCTAATGTGAAAGCGCAGGCAAAAGATGTAGCGGTTGATGTAAAAGATACCGTTGCGGATACATTAGCTGATGCTAAAGAGACTGCGGAAGATGCGGCAACTACCGTTGCAGCGGCTGTAAAACCGCAACGTGAACCGGTTTCTAAAGAAGAACAGATGGTGATTGCCGATAAAGGTAAACAGTTCTTACAAGATATGTTTAGCAAAATGGGCTTATCCGTTCAGATTGAAAAAATGATGACTGCTGAGAAAATCACATTCCAGATTCATGGTGAAGAATTAGGTATTTTAAATCGGCAAACATGGTCAAACCTTGGATGCTATTCAATACTTAACAAACTTGGTGGCTAATAAAGAAGTAGCCGGCCATTGTCATATCGTAGTGGATGTAGAAAATTATCGCTCTCGTCGTGAAGAAACTTTGGTTAATTTGCTAAACGCCTTGCCTCGAAGGTAAAACGAAATCGTCAAAAGATTTCCTTGGAACCTATGAGTGCATTCGAGCGTAAAATTATTCATTTAACGCTCCAAAACGAAGTACATATTGTGACTGATAGTGAAGGTGAAGAACCGTATCGTCACGTAGTCATTGCTTATAAACGATAAGCTATGTGCGAGTCATAAAACCCGATCTATGATCGGGTTTTATTTTTACACAAGGGAGAACACCATGTACACAGAAGATACGATTGCTGCCATTGCGACGCCACCCGGCATCGGCGGGGTTGGCATTATTCGCGTCAGTGGCACTCGTTGCTTTGAAATAGTTGGTTCTGTTTTTAAAGCACAGGGAACCGTACCTTTAGAAAAACGGCCGAATCGAACCATTCAATATGGTCATATTATAGATCCTCAGAAACAGGATGAAATCCTTGATGAGGTCCTTGTTTTAATCATGAAAGGTCCAAAGTCGTTTACGGCGGAGGATGTTATAGAAGTACAGTGCCACGGCGGGATTATCGTGGTGCGTGAAATTTTGAAATTATTGCTTCGTCAGGGGGCTCGCTTGGCCGAGCCGGGTGAATTTACGAAACGGGCGTTTTTAAACGGCCGCATCGACCTTACCCAGGCGGAAGCTGTTATAGATATTATAGAGGCAAAATCGGAGCAATCTTTGGCGGTTGCGGTAAAACAGCTGGATGGTACTTTGGCAGGTATGATTCGCACCATTAGAGAACAGTTGATTGAGTTAATTTCACATCTGGAAGTGGCTATTGATTATCCGGAAGAAGACATTGAAGAACTTACGATGGATGAAACGGCGGATAAATTGCGGCCTATTTTAGCTAAAATCAATCAATTATTGGCTACGGCTAACCGTGGGCGCTTGTTGCGTGATGGCATTATGACGGCTATTGTGGGACGTCCGAATGCAGGTAAGTCGAGCCTTATGAATGCTCTTTTGCGTGAAAATCGTGCTATTGTTACGGATATTCCGGGTACCACCCGTGACAGCATTGAAGAAGCTATTACTATTGAGGGAATTCCGGTTCGTTTGATTGATACAGCCGGCATTCGTGAGACCGATGATATCGTGGAAAAACTCGGTGTAGATCGAGCTAAAGAGTATTTGGATAAAGCTCAAATCGTAGTGTGCGTTATTGATGCATCGGAGCCTATGACGGCGGAGGAAGAAGCCATTTTACGTGAAGCTTCTCATAAAAATACCATCGTATTCCTCAATAAAGCCGATAAGGGCGCGGTCATTACGGCCGATACGGTGGCTCAATACGGTCAATTTGCCGCTATTGCACCGATTAGTGCTGCTAACGGTGAAGGCATGGATGTGTTGGCTGATGCTGTCAAAGAATTGGTATATGGCGGTACGGTTCAAAATGAATCATCCGCTATGCTTAGCAATGTGCGCCATATTACTTTGATGGAGCAGGCTAAATCGCAGATTGAACAGTCTTTGAATAATATTGAGTCCGGCTTGCCGGTTGATTTTATCGTTACTGATGTACGCACTGCTTGGGAGCAACTGGGGGATATTACGGGGGACAGTTTGCGCGAATCCTTAGTAGATGAATTATTCAGTCGTTTTTGCTTAGGTAAATAATTAGGTAAATAAAATAGTGTAAATTTCAAAATTTGACTATTTTGTTTAAGTAAAACTTTTGGTAATTTCTTGGTTGTCATATAGGTTTTTGCTTAGACAACTGAATTTGCTTATAATGTAAATTACAGACCTCAAATGAGGTTGGTATAAAATTACTGAACAATAGTGCCTCGAGAGAGGGATAGGAGATAGTATGTATACAGTAGATACGTATGACGTCATTGTCATCGGTGGCGGTCATGCCGGTTGCGAAGCGGCTTGGCTACAGCCCGTATGGGCCAACGCACGCTTATGGCAACTCTTAATTTAGATAATATTGCTTTGATGCCTTGTAATCCGGCCGTAGGTGGCCCGGGTAAAAGTCATTTGGTGTATGAACTGGATGCTTTAGGCGGTCAAATGGCTATTAATGCGGATGCTACAGCCATTCAGATGCGCATGCTGAACATGGGTAAGGGTCCGGCCGTGCATTCCTTGCGTGCTCAGTCTGATAAAGTGGCTTATCAGCGTTTGATGAAAGAAACCCTTGAAAATACGGATAATCTGAATGTAAAACAGATTATGGTAAATGAACTGCTTATCGAAGATGGTGAAGTAAAGGGTATTTTGAGTGAATTGGGCGAAGTATATGAAGCGAAAGCTATCATTCTTTGCACCGGTACTTACTTGAAAGGTAAAATTATTCTTGGTGAATTGACCTATACCGGCGGTCCTAACGGTCAGCGTACAGCTGAATTATTGTCTGATTCGCTTCGTAAAAACGGCATTGATTGATGCGTTTTAAAACAGGTACGCCGGCTCGTGTGGATAAACGTTCTTTAACTTTGGATCACATGGTAGAACAACCGGGCGACAGCAAGTACCGCGCCTTCTCTTTCATGTCTGATTGGACTGATCGCAATGAACAGATTTGCTGGCTTACCTATACTACGGAAGAAACTCATGATATCATTCGCGGAAACTTAAACCGGGCACCGATGTATACCGGTATCATTGAAGGTACGGGCCCTCGTTATTGCCCATCCATTGAAGATAAAGTAGTTCGTTTCAGTGATAAAAACCGTCACCAACTCTTTGTAGAACCGGAAGGTAATCACACAAATGAAATGTACGTACAGGGCATGAGTACAAGCTTACCAATCGACGTGCAGTATCAATTTTTGCGCACCATTCCGGGTCTTGAAAATGTAGAAATTATGCGTCCTGCTTATGCCATTGAATATGATTGCTTAAATCCGTTGCAATTGACGCCGGCTCTTCAAGTCAAACACATCAAAGGCTTGTATTCCGCCGGTCAGGCTAACGGTACGTCCGGTTATGAAGAAGCGGCCGCTCAAGGTCTCATGGCCGGTATTAATGCAGCTTTATATTTGCAAGGTAAAGAACCGTTTATTTTGTCCCGTTCCGAAGCCTACATCGGTGTCTTAATCGATGACTTGGTAACGAAAGGCACCAAGGAACCGTATCGTATGATGACGAGCCGCAGTGAATATCGTTTATTGCTTCGTCAGGATAATGCGGACCTTCGTTTGACTGAAAAAGGTCGTGAAATCGGCCTCGTATCGGATGAACGGTATCAGCGTTTCTTGCATAAAAAATCGTTAATCGAAGAAGGTGTAGCAGCCTTACGAGCACGAAATATTAACCCAACCAAAGAAGTGCAGGCACTCTTGGAATCTATGGGGACCGCTCATATTAAAACCGGTATGACTGCCTATGATTTGGTAAAGCGTAATGAATTAAGCTATGGCGATGTGGCTGATGCCTTTGATTTAAAACGTTACAGTCCTGATGTAGAAGAAGAAATCGACATTATGATTACCTACGAAGGTTATGTTAAAAAGCAAATGGAACAGGTAGAAAAAGTTCGCAAGTTGGAAGAAAAGATTATTCCTGCCGATTGGGATTATGATTCCATGAAAGGCATTTCTTTGGAAGCCAAGCAGAAATTAAAGACTATTAAACCTCATTCCATCGGCCAAGCCAGTCGTATTTCCGGTGTATCACCGGCGGATGTGTCGGTTTTATTAATCCAATTAGAACAATATCGTCGTGAACAACAACAGTAGGAGGGGCTATGAACTTTACCGATAATTTGGCGATTCAATTAAAGGCGGCCGGTTTCTCGGCTACAACCGATCAATTAAGTCAATTCACGACCTATTATGAAATGCTTATTGAAACCAATAAGTATCTCAATTTGACGGCCATTACGGATCCGCACGAAGTAGCGGTGAAGCATTTTGTAGACTCCCTCACAGCTTTGGATGATAAGGATATTATTTTCAAAGAAGGTGCAAAACTTCTTGATTTGGGAACAGGTGCCGGTTTCCCCGGTATACCGCTCGCTATTATGCGCCCTGATTTAGAAATTGTGCTATTTGATTCCTTGCAAAAACGACTTAATTTTCTCAGTGATGTTATATCAAAATTGGGATTACATAAGGTAACAACATTACATGGTCGAGCGGAAGATATAAGCCATGATTCGGCGCATCGTGAAGCGTACGATCTCGTGACCAGTCGGGCGGTGGCGCGCTTGCCGGTACTGCTCGAATGGGCTTTGCCGTATGTAAAACAAAATGGGTATATGGTAGCTTTAAAAGGCGCCGCCTATGAGGAAGAAATGGCCGAAGCGTCGAAAGCGTTGAAGATTTTAAAAGGAAGCATTGAACAGGTAAAACCGGTACAATTGCCAACGCTCGATGATAAGCGGGCTATTATTTATATTAAGAAAACAGGTGTAACACCTAAGTTATATCCCGTAAGCCAAAGGATATTAAGACTAAGCCTTTAGTTTAAAAACTTAATATTGATAAGAT
>ENA-OQBT01000416-OQBT01000416.1-human-gut-metagenome-genome-assembly--contig:-NODE-416-length-26880-cov-4.003626_pt1 | contig 26880 bp, 24 predicted proteins | sample MGYA00242749_ERZ504557 | MGnify/ENA primary metagenome ERZ504557 (study PRJEB26092, sample SAMD00036243) | human gut metagenome | host: Homo sapiens | study: EMG produced TPA metagenomics assembly of... | reverse complement strand
TTTATTTATTTTTGCTTTTCTGAAAATAGATTCCTTTTATAATATTATTCAATAAATATCATCATCAAAAATTCAAAGGATTGAAGACAAAAAGTCAGAAAGTCACTGACTGTAAGACAAAAAACGGAACTGTTGCATTAATGAAATTCATTTTCAACTGCTGCAACAGTCCCATTTATAACATTTACAATCCGTTATTATTCTTTCTCGTCCTTTGCCTCTACATATCCACATGTCTCCTGGCTGCAGACAAGCTTATTCCCCTTTTCCACCATATAGCTTCCACATTTCGGGCATTTCTTTGCTGATGGTTTCTGCCAGGACATGAAATCACAATCCGGATTATCCTCACATCCGTAGTACTTACGTCCTTTTTTGGTTTTCTTTAGCACAATCTCTTTTCCACATTTCGGACATGCCACCCCGATCTTCTCAAAATATGGTTTGGTATTTTTGCATTCCGGAAATCCCGGACATGCAAGGAATCGTCCATGAGGACCATATTTGATCACCATATGTCTGCCACAGTTTTCGCAGATCACATCTGTCACTTCATCCTGAATATCAACCTTTTCAAGTTCTTCCTCTGCAGCATCTACATCCTTCTTCAGATCCGGATAGAAGTTGCTTACTACTGTCTTCCACTTTACAGTTCCTGCTGCCACACAGTCCAGAAGCCCTTCCATAGTCGCAGTGAAGTTTACATCTACAATACTCGGGAAAGCCTGTTTCATAATATTATTGACAACTTCCCCCAACTCTGTAACATACAGGTTCTTCTGTTCTTTTGCAACATAACGGCGGCTGATGATCGTTGTGATCGTCGGCGCATAGGTACTTGGACGTCCGATCCCCAGTTCTTCCATAGTCTTGACCAGAGATGCCTCTGTATAATGTGCAGGCGGCTGCGTGAAATGCTGTTCTGGTTTCAGTTCCTTAAGACTAAGCTTCATTCCTCTTTCTAGACTCTGATTCAGAACATTTCCTTTTTTCTGGTCCTCTTCATCTGTGTATACAGACATAAATCCGTCAAATATGATCTTGGAGGCAGAGACTGTAAAAATATACTGGTCTGCACCAATCTTTACAGATGTTGTTTCGTATTTTGCAGGAGCCATTCTGCTGGCCGCAAAACGTCTCCAGATAAGCTGATACAGTCTGAACTGATCTCTTGAAAGAGATTCCTTCAGTACAGCCGGTGTACGGCTGATGTCTGTAGGACGGATCGCTTCGTGAGCATCCTGGATCTTCTGTCCCTTTTTCACAGCTTTCTCAGACTTTGAAACATAATCCTCTCCGTACTGAGCAGTGATATATTCTCTTGCAGCAGCATCTGCTTCCTCCGAGATTCGGGTGGAATCTGTACGCAGATAAGAGATCACACCTACCGTTCCATTTCCTTTGATATCAATTCCTTCATACAGCTGCTGTGCCAGACGCATTGTCTTCTGTGTGGAAAAGTTTAAGGTCTTGGCTGCTTCCTGCTGTAAGGTACTTGTAGTAAAGGGAAGCGGTGCATTCTTGATCCTCTCGCCTTTCTTTACTTCATTGATCTCATATTCTTTATCTTTCAGAGAGGCCAGAAGTTTATCCATTTCCTCTTTGCTGTGGATATCCATCTTTTTATCTGTTCCATAAAACTTCGCCTGCAGCGGTTTCTTCTCACCCTTCACCTGAAAATCTCCCTCCAGGCTCCAGTATTCTTCCGGAATAAACGCATTGATCTCATCTTCTCTGTCACAGATGATACGAAGCGCAACAGACTGTACGCGCCCCGCACTTAAGCCTCTCTTGACTTTTGCCCAGAGAAGCGGGCTGATGGTATAACCTACCATACGGTCAAGCATACGTCTTGCCTGCTGTGCATCTACCAGATCCATATCCAGGTCTCTGGCCTGTTTGATTGATGATTTTACTGCTGTCTTGGTAATCTCGTTAAAGGTAATCCTGTGCATCTTCTTCGGATCTTCTTTTAATGCCTGCATCAGATGCCAGGAAATTGCCTCTCCCTCGCGGTCAGGGTCAGTTGCAAGATAAATCTTATCTGCTTTCTTTGCAGCCTTGCGAAGCTTTGCAAGCAGTTCTCCCTTTCCTCTGATCGTTATATATTTGGGTTCAAAATCATGCTCAACATCAATTCCGAACTGACTCTTCGGGAAATCACGGACATGTCCGTTAGAAGCTTCCACATCGTAATTCGCACCGAGAAATTTCTTTATTGTTTTCACTTTTGCAGGTGATTCTACTATCACCAGATATTTCGCCATGCTACCTCTCCTAGTCGTAATCTGTTATTCTTCACAGTGTCCCTGAACGGGCACATTGCCTGACAGCGATATTGTTACATATGAAAATCGCCCTGCGCCGCAGAAACGTGAAGCACAATAATCATAAATCGTCAACTGTCTTTTACATAATAATGTCTCCCGCTCTCTCTTATGAGCCCCCGCAGTGTCAGTTCCACAAGACAGTTGCTTACCTGTGCCGGGGAAAAGCCTGTTTTTCTCACAATGTAGTCGGGATTTTTTGGTCGTAAATCGAGACAACTATACACCATATTCAAATCTCTTGCAAGTCCCAAGTTGTTTTTTTCACCGTTTTGTGTTACTTTTTCCATCGAAATTCCAAGTTCTTCCAGCATAATTTCCGGACAGTATGCAATCCCTGCGCCGTCGTAGATCAGCTTATGGCAGCCTCTGCTGAGTTCATCTGTCACTGCCCCCGGAATCGCATAGACCATCTTTCCCTGTTCCAGTGCAAATCCCGCAGTGATCAGCGAACCGCTGTTTTCTTTTGCTTCCACTACCAGAACCGCGTCTGACAAAGCACTGATGATCCGGTTTCGCGCCGGGAAATGCCAGGAAACAGGTCCTGAACCCAGTGGACATTCACTGATGATCCCACCATTTTCCCATAAGATCCTCTCATAGAGTTTTCTGTTAGATTTCGGATAGCATACATCAACACCACTTCCAAGCACCGCAAATGTAGGCATCTTTCCTTCCAGTGCGCCTTTATGTCCTTCTGAATCAATGCCAAGTGCCATACCGCTGATAATCTGGACTCCAGCTACACTTAACGCTTTCGCATACCGGAATGCCTGCATCCTTCCATAAGGACTGCACATTCTGGCACCGATCACTGCCACCGTTCTTCTCTTAGGATCAGGAAGTCTGCCTTTTACATAAAGCTTTGCCGGCATGGAGGCATACTGCTTCATTATCTGAGGATATTCCGGATCTGATTTCTCAATACATCGTATCTGACCTGTACTGTATTCTTCTGTATGATTATTTTTCACATCAGTTCTTTCCATATAAAATACCTCACTGACCTTTATTTTATGACAGAATCTTTGTCAAATGCCCTGTACGAAAGTGCTTCTCCGATATGATGACCGGCAATCATTTCTTCCCCTTCCATATCCGCAATTGTTCTGGCTACCTTCAGGATCCTATGATAGGATCTGGCACTGAATGCGATTTTTTCAAAGGCTCTTGCCAGAAGTCGGGATGCGCTGTCTGTAAGAGGGCAGAATTTATCGATCAGACTGCTCTTCAGCTGCCCGTTAAAATTTATTTTCTCATCTTTATACCGTTCTTCTTGGATCTTCTGTACTTTTTCCACTCTTTTTCTGATAGCAGCGGAATTTTCTCCCTTTCTTCCACAGTGAAGCTGTGAAAAAGAAACCGGCGGTACCTCAGTGCTGATATCAATTCTGTCCAGAAGGGGGCGACTGATTTTTCCCATATAATGTATGATCTCACCTGCTGTACAGGTGCATCTGTTTAAATCCGGATAATAACCGCAGGGACAGGGATTCATCGCTGCACATAACATAAAATCCGCCGGAAAGTTGTAAGTTCCGCTTGCTCTGGCTATCTGGATCACTTTATCCTCCATGGGCTGTCGCAGAAGTTCCAGACTTGCTCTGGAAAATTCCGGCATTTCATCCAGAAAGAGTACACCTTTATGCGCAAGAGTGATTTCGCCGGGTCTGGGATTACGCCCGCCTCCTGCAATTGCCTGCGGAGTACTTGTATGATGAGGGCTGCGAAATGGTCGCTCATCGATCAGAGGATGTTCTCTTGAAAGAAGTCCTGCAATACTGTAAATTCTGGTAAGCTCCAGCTTTTCTTCAAAGCCAAGCCCAGGCATGATCGTCGGCAGTCTTCTGGCAAGCATGGTTTTGCCCGTTCCCGGAGGTCCGATAAGGAGAAGATTGTGAAATCCGCTTACTGCAATTTCCGCCGCTCTTTTTGCCCCTTCCTGTCCTTCAATGTCTGAAAAATCCATTCCCATATCTGTATTTATAATAGAAGGAATTTCTTCGTGTATTTCCCTCTTCAGATAGGGTTCTGGATTCTTAAGACACTCGACCAGTTCCCGTAAATTTTTTACTCCTGCTACCGGCACATCCCTGATCAGTCTTCCTTCTTTCAGATTCTCATAGGGAACTACGCAAAAACGACTGCCCAAACTTCTTGCACACAACACAATCGGCAGGATTCCGGATATCCCATGGATTTCTCCGTCCAGACCGATCTCCCCTGCCATCATAACTCTGCTGACAACCTGAGGCTGATCATCTCAAAAGCAGCCAACACTGCTGCTGCCACCGGTACATCAAAACCGGCGCCCTCTTTCTTCATGTCTGCAGGAGCAAAATTGACGGTAATTCTCTTTGGTGGAAACTGATAACCATTATTCTTGAGTGCTGTGCGTACCCGTTCCTGCGCTTCCTTTACCTGCGCAGAAGGAAATCCTACCATGATAAAGGAAGGAAGTCCGTTACTTACATCAGCTTCTACCTGCACAGGGCATACTTCCACCCCAAAAATTGCAGCTGATAATACACTTGCAAACAAATATAAACTCCTTTCTTCCGGCATAAATCTCCCCCGATATTTATGCTCACCAAAAAATATATAACAATTCGTTACTGTTCACTCCGTTCACAGTAACGTAGCCAAAATTCATTCCAGATTGCCTGCGGCAATGGAATTTTGGCTTGTATGTCTCGCCAAACAGCGGACGACTGAATAGTTACATCACTTAACTTGTATTGGAAATTATTTCAGAAATCAGATTTGAAAAAAGATTATTTTTATAATAGACCATTTTGCTCTGTTTTGCAACCGTTCATTTTGTTCTGTTTTATACTTTTTTCAGTACATAATCTGCGAAGGCTTTTCACAGATCATGTTTGGGAGTACACTACAAAACAGAGAGGTGAACTATATGAAATTTCAGCGTATTCAGGATTTACGTACAGATGCTGACATGTCACAGAAACAGCTCAGCGAAATTCTTCACATCAGCCAGCGTTCCTACTCTCACTATGAGACAGGTTCACGCAATATCCCGGTTGAAATGCTTATCAGACTGGCAAATTATTACGATATAAGTGTTGATTATCTGGTAGGACGCACTGATAAAAAAGAGATGAATAAATAAGTAAAATCACTTTTTTTAATATAAAAGGATTCCTGTAACTGTTTATGTTACTGAATCCTTTTATATTTTTGTATCTTTTATTCTTTTATCATAACAGTATCCACAGAAGGATGGACTTTTGCACCCTCCGCTTTTGTTTTTGTCTTAATATTCACATAAAGACGACCATTATCAAAGGTAAGATAACCCTTTGCTACATTTCCCAGCGAGTCTGTAAACGAGAATCTGGTTGCATTTCCTGCGACGGATTTCTTTACTTTTGCCTTGCAGGTGGCTGTCTTTTTCTTGTTTGTCTGTGAATAAGTAAAGGTAACCGACTTCTGACTGAGTTTCTTAATTTTGATCTTAACCCTGCCGTTCTTACTGCGCCAGGTTCCCAGATAATCCTCCGGGTTAAAAACATAAGCCCGTTCCAGAACCGGTGTTGGCGTTGCCGTAGGAATCGGTGTTGGGGTAGGTGTGGGCGTAGCTGCAGGTGTCGGTGTTACAGTGGGAACTCTTTCCAGTGCCGCGATCGCTTCTGCTTTTCTCTGCTCTCTGTCCACATTCTTTCTGTGTTGGAGCAGCAGAGTGCCTGCCAGCATAAGCAGGATAAACAGGATAATTACAATTATCAGAAGTTTTATAAGTCTTTTTTTCTTTTTATTCCGTTTCTGTTTCCCGTTGTTTGTTACCGACAAATCTGCATCTCCTCTTCTGTTTCTTGTTCGTTACTTATTCTTTTCCATCCCAGCAATAGGTACAGAGTTTACATGGTGAAATTCCAATGGAAGCTTTCAGATCATCAAGTCTGTGGAATTTCAGTGATGTGAAATTCAGCTCCTTACGGATTTCTTCCAGCATTTCTTTATAATTTGTTGAATTTGGATCTGCATAGTCTGCCAGGACTTTATCACTGACATTCTCTCCCTCGCGTTTGGCGATCACACGTCTTGTGATCAGATCCATCTCCGATTTAGAACGTGAGAAATTCAGATATTTGCATCCATAAAGTAAAGGCGGACACGCAGGACGGATATGTACTTCTTTCGCACCATTCTGTAAAGAAATTCCGTTGTTTCTCTCAACTGTGTTCCACGTACAATAGAATCATCGATCATCAGAAGACTCTTATCCTTGATCAGACGATGTACAGGAATCAGCTTCATTCTTGCGATAAGATTTCTCTGGCTCTGCTGTGTAGGCATAAATGATCTTGGCCAGGTTGGTGTATATTTGATAAACGGACGGGCAAAAGGCACACCGGACTGGTTCGCATATCCGATCGCATGGGCAATACCGGAATCCGGAACACCGGCTACAATATCGGGATTTACTTCTCCCCTGTCTCTCCTGGCCAGCATATCACCGCAATGATAACGCATTTCTTCTACATTCACACCCTCGTATGCCGAAGTAGGATATCCGTAATATACCCAGAGGAAAGACAGATTCGCATCTCTTCCCCTGGTTTCTGCAGGGTTTCCACACCGTCCGGAGTCACTGCAACAATTTCTCCGGGGCCCAGTTCTTTCAGGTCTTCATATCCAAGATTCAGGTATGCAAAGCTTTCAAAAGATACACAACAGGCATCTTCTTTCTTTCCCACGATCAGTGGAGTCCTTCCCAGACGGTCACGTGCTGCCAGAATCCCCTTTGGTGTCAGAATCAGCATGGTCATGGAACCTTCTATCACTTCCTGCGCATAACGGATTCCCTCAATCATGTTGTCTTTCTGATTGATCAGTGCAGCTACCATTTCTGTGGGATTTACGCTTCCTCCACTCATTTCCAGAAAATGAGTGCATCCGTTTTTAAAACAGTTGGCAATCAGTTCATCCATGTTATTGATCTTTCCAACTGTGGTAATTGCAAAGTTGCCAAGATGAGAGCGCACCAGAAGAGGCTGAGGTTCATTATCTGAAATACATCCGATTCCCAGATTTCCCTCCATCTCACCAATGTCACCATCAAATTTGGTCCTGAACGGCGCATTTTCAATGTTATGAATCACGCGGTCAAAACCACGTTTCTTATCATACACTGCCATTCCGCCTCTGCGTGTTCCCAGATGGGAATGATAATCAATTCCGAAGAAAAGGTCCAGAATGCAACTGGACTTTGATGCTACTCCAAAAATTCCACCCATTATCGTATTCTCCTTTTGTTCATCATCTTCAGGCAACTTTTATCATAATCCTCTTCGATAATCCATTTAAAAAGATTACTATAGCCCGTTTCATAACGTTTTCCTTCACTATAACAGTTTTATCCTGCCAAATTGCTGTAAAAACAGTTATATCACACAACACTCCCATTATATAGAATGAAAATTTAGAAGTAAAGAGTTTTAATCTTATTTCTTTTCCTTGATGATACCTGTTCTGTATGCATCCAGCAGCTGGATCAATTCCTGTATTCTTTCTTTCAGCGCATGACCTGTATCTGTATCACCCACAAGCTGGCGTCTGGACATGTAGCTGACTGCCACGCGGTTCGATACAATATCAGTCTCTCTTGCCACAGCATCTGCTTTGGACGTAAACGGTTCATGAGCAGTAAGATTCAGTCCATAGGAATTATAGATCAGCGTATATCCGGCAATTCCCGTTACTTTCTGATATGGCTTGGAAAAACCACCGTCAATCACGATAACCTTTCCATCACATTTTACAGGGCTCTCTCCTTCGCTCTGATGTACCGGAACATGACCATTGATGATATGCCCCTTTTCCGGATCCAGCCCAAATTCACGAAGCATATTATCTACCACTTCTTCATTCTCCCAGAGGCGGTAATAAGCATTCTTCTTCTCTTCATGTGTAGAAGGATCCTCTATGAAATATCTTTCAAAAGTACTCATCTTGCTCTTGCCAAACAATGGTGAATTCGGAGCAGCCCAGATATACCACATAATATCTCTGCCCTTCTTCTGTTCTTCTTTTCCTACAGAATAGAATGCTCTGCGCACATAGGTTTCCAGTACATCGTACAGTTCTTTTCCCTTGTAGCTTTTTCCATAAATCTGTACTTCCCGGAATGTTCCGTCTTCATTCAGAGGAATGCTTCCATGAAACAGAAGATTTCCGTTATATACTGTATAAAGCCCGCCTTTGTCAAGTAGGAGACGGATGTGGTTTTGCAGTTTTTCACAGTTTCTGAATGCAGAGGACAGTTTGTCCATAACTTCTTTCTCTCCGGCTGTAAGTTCGTATGGATGTTTCCAGTCAATAGTCGGAAAATTATTGTCGCGAAGCGGATATTCCTTTCCGTCAGGCAGTGTGATCGTCCCTTTTTCCGGATTGATCCGATGAAAGTGCTCTGTCTTCCATCTGGAATTCTTTATGTCTGCGCACCAGCTTACCTTCTAATTTAAACTGAATCACAGCAATAGCCTTGTGCATTTTTTGCCCAGTTCTTCCTCAAGAACATTATAATTGGAAGCACCTTTCATGGCAAAAATCTCGCAGGGATCATCCTTATACGCCTCCATCACAAAGGTCGCCAACGGCAGCATATTGATTCCGTATCCATCCTCAAGAATATCCAGATTTCCGTAACGGATGCTGTTTCTTACCACTGTTGCAATACAGGCTTTCTGTCCTGCTGCCGCGCCCATCCAGACAACATCATGGTTTCCCCACTGAATATCCAGGGAGTGATACTGCATCAGACGATCCATAATGAAATGCGGTGCAGGACCTCTGTCATAAATATCACCCAGAATATGTAAATGATCTACGACCAGGCGCTGGATCAGTTCTGCAAGCGCAATGATAAAATTCTCCGCACTGCCAATCTCAATGATCGTATTTACAATAGAATCATAATATGCCTCTTTATCGAGAACTTCCGCTTTCTCTGTGATCAGTTCTTCGATCACATAGGCATAATCTGCAGGAAGAGCTTTTCGTACTTTGGATCTGGTATATTTGGAGGCTGTTGTCTTACAGATTTCAATAAGACGGTAGAGAGTGATCTTATACCAGTTTTCCATATCTTCTTCCGTATCTTTGACAAGATCCATCTTCTCTTTCGGATAATAGATCAGAGTTGCCAGAGAACGCTTATCATTGTTACTTAATGTATGTCCAAACACATCATCAATCTTCTTTCTCACTGCACCGGAACCATTTCTGAGCACATGTGAAAACGCCTGATACTCCCCATGAAGGTCTGACATAAAGTGTTCCGTTCCCTTCGGCAGATTCAGGATTGACTGAAGATTGATAATCTCCGTAGATGCCTTTCCGATTGTAGGATAAATTTCTGCAAGTCTCTGTAAATATCTAAGTTCGTCTTTCTTCATATCCATCTCCTGTTATCATATATTATGATGTCAGGGCATTTTATGTTGCTGTCTGCACCATGCCCTGCAACACACTTTGCGGTCACAGAATTTATGCTCATCCTGTAAAGTCAAATAATGACATCTGGTTCGACTGCGGGATATCTCCGAATAATTTCAGATCATCCATCAGATCAATAACCGTTTTGCTGACCTTTGTTCTGTCGCGGAAGTCGTCTTTTGACAAGAATTTTCCCTGTTTTGCAGCATCAACCACTGCATCTGCCGCCTTATCTCCCAGTCCGTCAATAGTTGCAAGTGACGGCATCAGTTTCCCATCCACGATCTGAAATCTCTGTGCCTTGGCAGTATAAAGATCAATCGGTACAAATTCAAATCCACGTGCGTACATTTCCTGTACAATACGCATATCCTTCAGGGTATCCAGTTCTTTTTTAGATGCTGAATCACCTTTTTTGCGAATTTCTGCCATATAATACTCCAGGCGTTCCTTTCCCATACACATCAGCTCATAGGAGAACGCTGTGGCGCGGATACTAAAATATGCCGCATAGTATGCCAGTGGCTGAAACACCTTATACCACGCAATTCTGTATGCCATCATAACGTATGCTGCTGCGTGGGCCTTCGGGAACATATACTTGATCAGCTTACAGGACCAGATATACCAGTCCGGAACTCCATGCTCTTTCATGGTCTCGATCCACTCGTCACGAAGACCTTTTCCCTTACGGACGCTCTCCATGATCGTAAACGCAAGGCCACTTTCCACTCCTTTTCCGATAAGGTAGATCATAATATCGTCTCGGGTACAGATAGCTGTGGAAATGGTTGCCTTACCCTCCTGGATCAGCACCTGGGCATTACCCAGCCATACATCCGTACCATGAGAAAGCCCTGCAATACGGATCAGGTCAGAGAAGTATTTCGGCTTGGTGTCAATAAGCATCTGCATGGCGAAATCTGTACCAAATTCCGGGATTCCCAGACATCCGAGCTTACATCCGCCAATATCTTCCGGTTCAATTTTCAAAGCCTTTGTACTTGCAAACAATGACATGACATCCCTCTGATCCAGGGGAACATCCCTTGCACTGATTCCCGTTAAATCCTCCAGCATTCGGATCATAGTGGGATCATCGTGTCCAAGTATATCAAGCTTCAGCAGGTTTCCGTCAATAGAATGGTAATCAAAATGTGTGGTGATAATGTCACTGTTCACATCATTCGCAGGGTGCTGGACAGGAGTAAATTTCTCAATCTCCTCACCTACAGGAAGTACGATAATGCCTCCCGGATGCTGTCCTGTTGTACGCCGCACGCCTGTACATCCCTGTACGATGCGGTTGATCTCACAGTAACGTTTATGCACACCACGCTCTTCAAAATAATTCTTCACATAACCAAATGCAGTTTTCTCCGCAAGCGTACCGATAGTCCCTGCCTTGAATGTCTGCCCCTTACCAAAAATAACCTCTGTATATCTGTGTGCATTAGCCTGATACTCTCCTGAAAAGTTAAGGTCAATATCCGGTTCCTTATCTCCCTTGAATCCAAGGAATGTCTCAAAAGGAATGTCAAACCCTTCCTTTTTCATCCTGGTTCCACATTTCGGACAGATCTTATCCGGCATATCACATCCCGCCATACCTGCATACTGCTTTACTTCCGGTGAATCAAAATCACTGTATTTGCAGTCCGGATTAGGACAGAGATAATGCGGCGGCAGAGGATTTACCTCTGTGATACCGGACATTGTAGCTGCCAGAGAAGATCCTACAGAACCTCGCGAACCTACCAGATAACCATCTTCATTTGACTTCCATACAAGCTTCTGTGCAATGATATACATTACGGCATACCCATTGGAAATGATTGAATTCAGTTCCCTGTCAAGCCTGCTTTCCACAATCTCCGGCAATGGATCTCCATACATTTCATGCGCTTTTGTAAAACAGATATTCTTCAGATCCTGGTCGGAATTCTCAATGACCGGCGGGAATTTGTCCGGATGAATAGGTGATATCTTCTCAATCATATCTGCGATCTTATTTGTATTTGTAATGACAACTTCTTCTGCTTTCTCGCTTCCCAGATAGGCAAATTCTTCCAGCATTTCCTCTGTGTACGTAAATACAACGGTGCCTGCTCATCTGCATCTGAGAATCCGTTTCCGGCCATAATGATCCTTCTGTAAATCTCATCCTGTGGATCCATGAAATGCACATCACAGGTTGCAACTACCGGTTTCTTAAACTGCTCTCCAAGCTTAACGATCTTCCTGTTTATCTCCTTCAGGTCTTCTTCGGAACTGATCATATCATGCTTATCATCTGCTATCATAAATCTGTTATTTCCAACAGGCTGGATCTCCAGGTAATCATAGAAATTTACCAGTCTGGCTATCTCAGTATCCGGTGCATTTCTCAGAATTGCCTGATACAGTTCCCCTGCTTCACAGGCACTTCCCACCAGAAGTCCGTCTCTGTACTGCTCCAGCACACTTTTGGGAACACGTGGACGTCTGTGATAATACTTCAGGTGCGACTGACTCACTAATTTATACAGATTAATGCGCCCTGTCTCATTTCTGGCAAAAATGATCACATGGTAGGTCGGCAGTTTCCTGATAGTATTTACAGAAACAGCTCCCTGCTCATTCAGCATATCCACATCCCGGATATCACGCTCTTCCAGCATCTTTACAAACTTCACAAAAATCTCTGCAGTACATGCGGCATCATCTACTGCCCGGTGATGATTTTCCAGTGAAACCCCAACTGCTTTTGCTACCGTATCCAGCTTAAATCTGTTCAATGCAGGAAGCAGGAAACGGGCCATACCGACCGTATCTACATAAGTAAAATCATGTGCGATTCCCAGTCTGTCACAGTTTTTCATAATAAATCCCATATCAAAGTCCGCATTGTGTGCAACCATAACCGCATCCTTGCTGAATTCAAGGAATTTCGGAAGCACTTCTTCGATAGTCGGGGCATCCATGACCATACTGTCATTGATACTGGTCAGCTGTTCAATGCGAAAAGGAATCGGTACCTTTGGATTTACAAATGTGGAAAAACGGTCCGTAATCTCACCATTTTCTACCAGTACGGCGCCAATCTCTATGATCTGACAGGTCAGCGAAGAAAAACCTGTTGTCTCAATATCAAAGACCACAAATCTACCGTTCAGCTTCTGACCTTTTCCATTGATCACCATACCTTTTAAATCATCTACCAGATAGCCTTCCATTCCATAAAGGACCTTAAAATCAGAATCCTTCGGCACACATCCGCCCCAGGCATCGAAACAGTGATTTGCCTCCGGAAACGCCTGTACAACCCCATGGTCTGTAATGGCAATGGCAGGATGTCCCCACTCATAAGCACGTTTCACCAGAGATTTGGCATCCGTAACCCCATCCATATCGCTCATCTTTGTATGACAGTGAAGCTCTACTCTTTTCTGTGGGCTGGTATCTACTCTGGCAGTTGTAAAATTGGCAATTTTCTTAATCCCGGCTATAGATGCAATAGTCAGTTCACTGTCAAAACGGTCTACTGTTGTCACACCGCGAAACTTCAGAAAAGCCCCCTTCTTTACATGTTCTGTCACTTCCGGCACCTGTTCATTGCGCAAAAACATCTTCACAACAATACTGTCCGTAAAGTCTGTGATCGGGAAGATAAGAATTGTTTTTTCATTACGGATTTCTCTGGCTTCAACCTCCATAACCTGTCCGCGGACGATCACCTCACCCATCTCACCGGTAATCGTCTCAAGTGTAACAGGCTCTCCTTCGAAATCTCTTCCATAGATAACATCCGGATTGCTGTCCCTTCTGAATCCACCCCGGAAATCTCCCTTCCTGTTGTCTTTGCGGTCTGCAAATGCAGCTTTTTTGTCCTTCTTTTCCTGCTGTCCCTTATCAGTCTTTTTCTCTGCTTTCTTCTCTGCTGTTCCTGCTTCTTCAGACTGAGCCGGCTCTTCATTCTTACTGTTTAATTTCGCATGACGGATTACATTTTCCACTTCCTGAGCGATCTGCACTGCTGCATTCTTACGGTACTTACTTTCCTGCGTCTCCCTGAACTCAAGTTCCACCTTTAAGTCCATTCCGCATCTTTCGCAGAAAACCTTCTGCAGATATTCGATCAGATCCCGCTCTTTTCTCTGGCTATTACAGAATCAGGAAGGATCATATGAAGATCATTTTCTCCGGGAAAAGAAATCTGCGCCTGTCTGAACATATTGTATTCCAGCATATTGTAGCTGCGCAGTTCCAGTTCCATGCTGGATCTGTAAGTTTCCAGAAAGTTCTGAGGATTGTACTGACCGGAAAGGCGGAATTTCTCAATAACTGTAACTGTTACATTCAGTCCTGCAAAAATCTGTCTCTCTATCTGTTCTTCCAGTTCAAAGATATGCTTCTTATGAATCCAGCGTTCACTTTTTATATACACCCATATATGAGTTCTGGAAGGATTGCAGGACACTCTGGTCACAAAAACCATGTCCAGCAGTTCTTCCAGTTCTTTCTTCACTTTTAAGCTGGGAAATACGTCAAAAAAGTCTTTTTCCAAAATAAAATCTCCTCGTTGATCTGACAGGAAGTCTTCGTTCCAAATGTTACTTCCAGTTCAGAAGTTCTTCCCGCAACGTATCCAAAAGCTGATCTTCCGGAACTTTCTTTATGATCTCGCCATGTTTAATCAGAAGTCCCACACCAACTCCGCCTGCAATTCCGATATCTGCCTCTTTTGCTTCTCCGGGTCCGTTTACCACACAGCCCATAACTGCTACTTTAATATCAAGCGGGATATCCTGCACCATGGTTTCTACCTTATTTGCAAGACCGATCAGATCGATCTGTGTACGTCCACAGGTTGGACATGACACAACTTCTATGCCACCTTTGCGAAGCCCCAGAGTTTTCAGGATACGTTTTGCGGATTTAATCTCTTCTAAAGGTGCTCCTGTAAGAGAGACACGAATGGTATCACCGATTCCCTGATTCAGGATGATCCCCAGTCCGATAGCAGATTTAATGTTTCCGGAATAAAGAGTTCCGGCTTCTGTGATTCCTACATGAAGTGGATAATTCGTCTTCTCCGCGATCAGTTCATGAGCCTTTGCACACATAAGGACATCCGAAGATTTGATGCTGATCACCAGATTGTCATATCCCAGGTCTTCGATGATATGAACTTTATCCAGCGCACTCTCCACCAGCCCCTCTGCAGTGACTCCATGATATTTCTCCACAAGTTCTTTCTCAAGAGAACCGCTGTTTACACCAACACGAATGGGTATTCCTCGCTCCTTTGCCACATCAACCACTGCTTTGATTCGCTCTGTACTGCCGATATTTCCGGGATTGATCCGGATCTTATCTGCACCGTTTTCCATGGCTGCAATAGCAAGACGATAATCAAAATGAATATCTGCCACAAGTGGTATATGGATCTGTTTTTTGATTTCCTTCAGTGCTTTTGCAGCTTCCATAGTCGGTACTGCACAACGGATAATATCACAGCCAGCCTGCTCCAGTGCCAGGATCTGAGCTACTGTCTGTTCTACATCTTCAGTTTTTGTATTTGTCATGGACTGGATTAAAATCGGGTTGCCGCCACCAATCTTTCTGTCTCCGATCTGAATCACTTTTGTATGATCTCTGTACATAATTTTCCTCTTCTCTCATTTATAGCAATTCCATAAATTACTGCTGAACAGTTATCTGATTTCCAGAAGTTTTCTCTTCAGTTCCTCTTCCATGCGGTGCATTTCCATCTCTGCTGCCTGTCTCTTCTGACGGCCTTCCATCTGGATCCGCATCACATCATCCAGAGTCTGGATCAAATCTGCATTTGTCTTCTGCAGTGTTTCAAGGTCAACTATTCCACGCTCTGATTCTTTCGCTGTCTCAACCGTTGCCATATGAAGTGTCTCTGCATTCTTTCTGAGAAGTTCATTGGTAATATCTGTTACCTGTCTCTGTGCCTGTGCCGCTTCTGCAGAGTGAGCAATTCCCAGAGCAAGCACCATCTGACTTTTCCATAATGGAATTGTGTTTACGATCGTTGTCTGTATTTTTTCAACCATTACCGTATCATTATTCTGGATCAGCCGGATCTGAGGCGCTGTCTGCATGGCAATTGTACGGGTAAGTTCCAGATCATGCAGTTTCTTTTCAAATCTGCTGCATTTCTCATCCAGGTCTCTGGCTGCCTGCGCGTCTTCGGGAAGCCCGCTCAGAGCTGCCTTATTTTTCATTTCTGCAAGCTTTCCGTTTCTGGTTTCTTCCAGTTTCTTTTTTCCGGCAAGGATATACATGGTAAGTTCTTTAAAATAATTCAGGTTCTGTTCATACATCTTGTCCAGCATAGCAGAATCTTTCATAAGGCGCACCTGATGTTGCTGAAGAGAATCTGTGATCTTCTCCACATTGGCTTGTGCTTTGTCATATTTGTTTTTCAGATTTTCAATCTTAGAAGTCTGCTTTCTGAAAAATCCAAAGAATTTTCCTTCCTCCTGTACATCGAAATCTTTCAGTTCTCCCACAACATTACTGATCAGTTCTCCAATCTCACCCAGATCCTGTGTCTTTACATTCTCAAGAGCTGTATCAGAAAAGTCCGCCATTTTTTTCTGGGTTCCTGCACCATACTGAAGAATCTGATTAGTATTCTCAATATCAATCTTTGCAGCAAAATCATTTACCATTTTCTGTTCTTCCGGTGTCAGTACAGGCACTTCTTCCTTCTGTGTCTGCTTTTTGGGGAGCACTTCTTCTTTCTTTTCAAACTCTCCAAGATCCGGCTCCAGTGTTAATGATGGTGTTTCCATTTCAAAATCTTTAAATTCGTTTCCCATGTCCTCTGCCGCTCCTTTTTATCCTTTTTTTATTTTCAGTTCTTTTTCATTTTTGCAAAGTCATCATCTGTCAGACCTTCCTGTGCAAGCAGCGTATGAAGCACTGAAATATCACTTGAAACATCCCACGCAGTATCCTGAAAGGCAGAATCCAGAAGTTTTTCAAATGCCTGATTCAGTGTATCCAGCGTATCCTCTATCTCCTTTTTGGATGCCTGGATATTCTCTCCCTGCACAGGCTGCTGATCCATTTCTTCATATGCATCCAGCAGCTTTACTGTCATGGGCAGATAATAATTCATCAGTTTCTTCAGATCCGGAATAATCTCCGGATGCTTCTGCGCCCGTTCAAAAATCTTCTCCACAATCAGTTCCATTCTGGATATTTTTGCAGAAATCTCCTCTCCAGGAATCGCATCGTTGCTCCTGTGGATCTTATCCAGAAATTCATTTCCTTTATCCAGCACCTCCTGCACTTCAGGCGGTGTGTTCTTTCTGTTTCTCTCCTGTTCAGCCTGATGTTTTTCTTCTTCCTGTTTCTTCTGCTCAAGTGCCTTCTGCGTCTGCGTATATTGCAGATAAGTCTCATTACTGGTGATCAGACAGGTTTCCTGTTCATCAATATGTCCCTGACGGAACCATCTGTCATCAATCATCTTTTTAATATCTTTTTTAACGAATTTCACCGGCTTATTTACTGCTGCTGACAATTGTTCAAAATTACAGTATGTGTGATTTCCCAGTGTGTCAATATACTTTTGAAAACGTTCCAGTTTACCCAGTTTTTTAATGCCGCCTGCGAGAAGTCCCACTCCTGTCAAAGCTCCGACTGCCATAAAACAGGTTCCACCGGTCACAAGGGAACTCATATGCCCCACCGCTCCAAAGATGCTAAGGACCAGAGTTCCCAGTCCCATTCCACTGGCAAGGATTCCACCTGAAACAGCAATCATCATACCTTTCATTCTTCCCCCGGTGTTCCTTTCATAAAGAGTCAGCATCTTCTCTTTTGCTTTCTCCTTCTCAATTCTCTGACGTTCCTGCTCCTGTTCACGTTCCCGCCTGCGCTTTTCTTCAAATTCTTTTGTTTTATTGCGGTATACCCCGGAATCACCGGACTGACTGTTTCCGGTTCCAAATACATTATTCAGACCATTTTTGATTGCCTCGCTTCCGGAATCTACAGCAGAATTTACTGCGCTGTTAACAGTCTGTCCCACCGTCTGCTTAATATCCTCGGTCATCTGGCGGTAATCTTTAGTAGAAACTGCTGTGTCTATGATCTTTTTTATTTTGTCTCCAAGTTCTCCTAATTCATCAAAATTCTCGCTCATATTTTCCTCCATTTTCTATTCCATATTATAGCGAAATCCTCTATAAAAACAAGACTGGCGGATTTTTGTTACTGTATGTGAACAGTAACGATTTTTCAATTTTTCATTAAAATTGGAAATTTCCCATTGAACTTAGCAGGCAAAAGTTTTACAATGGTAAAGAGATAAACAGTAATCACACTTGTAAATACTGTAAATATGTGTGAACGGAGGAAAGATTCATTATGGAAAAAAAGAATATCGACTGGAGCAGCTTAGGCTTCGGTTACGTACAGACCGATTATCGTTATGTATCTAAATTCAAAGACGGCGCATGGGATGCCGGAGAACTGACAACAGATCCTAATGTAACACTGAACGAATGTGCAGGTGTTTTCCAGTATGCGCAGACAGTTTTCGAAGGAATGAAGGCTTACACTACAGAAGACGGACATATCGTTACTTTCCGTCCTGACTTAAATGCAGAACGTATGGCAAACTCAGCAAAGAGACTTGAGATGCTGTATTCCCGGAAGACCGTTTTGTTGATGCAATTGTTCAGACTGTAAAAGCTAACGCAGCATATGTTCCGCCATACGGTTCAGGCGCAACTTTATATGTTCGTCCATATATGATGGGTACTAACCCGGTTATCGGTGTAAAACCTGCTGATGAGTATATGTTCCGCGTATTCACTACACCTGTAGGACCATACTTCAAAGGCGGTGCTAAACCAATTACAATCCGCGTCAGTGATTTCGACCGCGCTGCACCTCATGGAACAGGCCATATCAAAGCAGGTCTTAACTATGCAATGAGCTTACATGCAATCGTAGATGCTCACAAGAACGGATTCGATGAGAACATGTATCTTGATGCAGCTACACGTACCAAGGTAGAAGAAACAGGCGGTGCTAACTTCATCTTCGTTACAAAAGACGGCAAAGTTGTCACACCGAAGTCCAACAGTATCCTTCCTTCTATCACACGTCGTTCCTTAATCTATGTTGCCAAGGAATACCTGGGATTAGAAGCTGAGGAAAGAGAAATATACTTCGATGAAGTGAAAGATTTCGCTGAATGTGGTCTCTGCGGTACTGCTGCAGTTATCTCTCCTGTCGGAAAGATTGTTGACCATGGTAAAGAAATCTGTTTCCCAAGCGGAATGGAGAAAATGGGTCCGGTTATCCAGAAACTCTATGACACATTAACAGGTATCCAGATGGGACGTATCCAGGCTCCGGAAGGATGGCTGAAAGTTATTGAATAAATAACAGCTGACTGCAGACAGTTAACGATTTTCAATATCAGAAGAATTGTTGCTGTTCATATACCACTATACAAAAATATCCCTCAGAATCAGTTTAAACACATTCTGAGGGATATTTTTTCTTTTACATCACTGATTTTTCCGGCTCTGCTTTGTTCCTTCTATTTCTTTCTCTCATACTTCACAAACTGATACTCCAGATCAAAGTATGTCTGCTCATCGCTCTCTCCCGTAATTTCCCATTCATCATCTTCGTCCAGATTTGGGAAATGGCTGTCTGCTTCATATGCAAAGTCAATCTTTGTCACATGAGCTACATCACAGTACGGAAGCATCTGCGCATAAATGCTGTCACCGCCTATGCAGTAAACATCTTCTGCCGGATATTTCTTGATTTCTTCCAGCGCTTCTTCAATGCTGTGCACTATGATCGCACCCTTTACCTCATATTCTTTATTGGATGTGATCACAATATTGATCCTGTTTTTAAGCGGAAGTCCGTTTGGAAAACTTTCCAGAGTTTTTCTTCCCATCACTACTACTTTTCCACTTGTTTCCTCACGAAACATCTTCATATCTGCCGGAATACTTACCAGAAGCTGGTTGTTCTTGCCGATTCCCCAGTTTTTATCTGCTGCTACGATAACATTCATTTGAATTTTCCTCTCTTGATTTTATATTGTCAATTTAAGTCAGGCGAATAAAATCATCCGCATTCGCTACTTGCTCATAACCAGATAATTGCTCCACAGTTTGGTTAAACGGCAATCGGAATATTCTTAATCTGCGGCCATGTCTCATAATTCTCCACGATCAGGTCATCTGTTGTAACTGATAGAAATCCTTCACTTCCGGATTCAGTTTCACAACAGGTGCAGGATATGGTTTTCTCTGGATCAGTTCCTTTATCAGCGGAATATGACGGTCATAGATATGGCAGTCTGCCACTACATGAAGCAGTTCCCCTGCTTCCATATCACATACCTGAGCCATCATCATAAGCAGAAGTGCATACTGACATACATTCCAGTTATTCGCTGCAAGGATATCCTGTGAACGCTGATTGAGGATTGCATTCAGAGTCAGCTTATCGTTCCCCGGTGTCTGTGTCACATTAAATGTCATGGAATATGCACAGGGATACAGATTCATCTCATGGAGATCCTGATGCACATAAATATTGGTCATAATTCTTCGGCTGAACGGATTATTTTTCAGATCATAGATCACTCTGTCTACCTGATCCATCATTCCTTCTTTGTACTGATGTTTCACACCAAGCTGATACCATATGCCTTACCGATAGAACCACTCTCATCTGCCAGCTGTCCCAGATGTGGCTGTGAAGATCATGGATATTGTTGGATTTCTTTCTGCCAGATCCAGAGGATCTCATCCATGGCACTCTTTAACGCTGTACGTCTGAGTGTCATAGCCGGAAATTCCTTTCTCAGATCATATCTGTTTACCACTCCGAATTTCTTGATCGTATATGCCGGAGTTCCATCCTCCACACAGGGCGGACTTTTTCTCCTTCCGTACTTGTCCCGTTTTCCAGGATATCCTGACACATTTTTATAAATACATCATCTGCGTAACTCATTTTTCTTTACACTCCTTGTTTTTCTGTTTTTTATATTGTTTCAGGTCTTACTTTAATCCCCTTTCTGCTCATGCAGCAGCCACAGTTTCTTCTCCAGACACCGAAATTCCACTCTCGTCACATCTGCACAGTACTCTCCGTCTGCATGGAGCACCATTGGCTTATCCAGAATCAGGCGAAATCCTTTTTCATTTCTGATAGTAAAACCATTAATATGCTCCTGCTTTGCAGCAACCAGAAACGGAAGCAGGAAAAAAGTCTGCCATTTGGCGATTCCGGATGCACTGCCAAGCGAGAGCAGACCGTCCTGCACCGATGCATGAGGTGCCATAGGAACCCCTCCGCCTTCTGCCGGCAGATTCATAGCTGCCGCAAAGATCATCTTCGGAAGAATATAGCCTCCATGTTCTGTCACCACCTTTGCATTGGCTGTCTCCATGGTAAAAAGAGACTGCACCGTCAATGCAAGATATGTAAGCTTACCCAGATGGAAACGGTTTAAAACCTGTTTCAGTCTGGAATGAAGTGCTTTTTTACACACAAGTGCATCCAGTCCCAGGCCGGAACTGATTCCAAAAATCCGCGGCTTCTCACAGCCTTCCCAGCTTACCTGCCCCAGATCTATCCTGTAAAGTGCTTCACCTCTCTGATCCTTTCTGATACAGGCACAGATTTCCCTCAGGCTCTCCTTCGGTGTTTTCGGCAGTTTCAGATTTCTGCCAAAATCATTCCCTGAACCAGTGGGTATCACGCCAAAACGTACCTTATCAAAGTCAGTAATACCATTCAGGACTTCATTGATCGTACCGTCTCCCCCAACCACCAGCAGATAGACAGGCTCTTCACCCTTCACCCGGGAAATCTGCTCAGCCAGTTTCGCGGCATGCCCTTCATATCTGGTCATATGGGCTTCATATTTTATTTTGTATCCCCGAAGCAGACACTGTGTCTCATTCCATACCCTGTGCGCCCGCCCTGTACCCGCTCCATTATTTACAATAATCTGTATCCTTCTCATTCTTCCTCACTTATACATTATATTTATTTTCTGCCGTTTCTTCTATCTCATTATAAATGCCAATACCTATACTATACAATATTTACCCATCACATACAAGACTTCGAAGCTGCGAAATCGTTACTGTTCACTTCGGTTACTGTTCACTAGTAATATCCCGCGAGGTGTTTTTTTGTGAGCGAAGGTCACAGAAAACCCGAGACATACCGCGCGAATTATGCGATTAGCATAAATTCTGTGCATCGCGAAGCGTGTTACTGAGAACGGAGTGAGCAGTAACCAGAACGAACAGTAACACAATTTCAGCTTTGCAAGATTGGGGCGAAATGTTAAAATAAATGTGTAAATGAATGAAGCGTTAAATTTATATAAAACTTAGGGGGAAGATATATGGGAAAAAGGTGTCAGGTCTGTGATGGACCAATTGTAAACGGCAGGTGTAAATATTGTGGAATGCCATATAGAAATGATATGGAACTGTATCATCTGAACGAAGACCGTTCAGAGCACTATCGTCATGCTTCGGCAAAGGTGAAAAAAGCAATGGCAGAGAACGAGATCCCTTTGTCTGACAGAAATAAAACAGTTCCCAAAGCTGCAAAAACTTCGTCTGCCAGAACACAGACTATTAGAACGCAAAATACAAAAGTACAAACTTCAAGAATACAAACATCAGGGACAAAGAAAACATCAGGTCAGTCGTACAGCGCACAGACTGCCCGTACATACAGCACCGGAAAAAAGACAGCAAAAAGTGAGAAGAAAAAGAGCGGCAAGGCAGGCAAAATTTTCTGGATCATTGTGCTGATTCTGATGGTAATAATAGGTCAGATGGCAGAGAATTGGGATACGATTGGATACAGGATAGAAGAATTTATCTATGATGAGTTTGACATAGATCTCAACAGTATTTTTGATGACAGCAGTTCTGATGAAGTAAATGAGAGTAATAAGAATAATGAAAGTAATGAAAATAATGAAAGTAATGAGAATAACTGGACAGATGACTGGTCTGAGACTATCAGTGCAGTAAAGAACGGACAGGATGAACAGAGGGGCAATCCGGACTGGTATATGTTCACCGGAGAGAATTATATTGTCAGAACGGATGATACTGCATCAGAGATTGGCGATATAGATGCCAGTGACCAGGGGTATGATTTTACAATAGATCCGGGAGAATACAGGATAGTGTCCGGCTGGGAGAAGGTTGCTCTGGAAATCAGAAGTTCTTCAGGAAAAGATGAAACTGTAAAATTTGACGAAGCAGACCACGAGGAGAAAATAGAATTACATGCCGGGGATGAGGTATCTGTGGTATCTCTGGATGGTCAAGATAATTATCTTGCCATGTATCAAATTCAGCAATATGACGAATAATTTTTTGCCCCTTTCTTTTTGTCAGAGACTGTGCTATACTTGTTAAACGTACCACATATAGAGAGAATTGTGGTGAATGAAAGAAAAAAATACTATATATTGTATATGGGAGCAAAAGGTATGATATATGTTATAAAGAAAGATGGTACAAGAGAAGAGTTTAATTCACAGAAGATCGTAGCAGCAGTAAATAAGTCGGCAGCCAGAATTTTATACACATTTTCGGATAAAGAGAAGGAATTTATCTGCCAGTTTGCGGAAGAACATGCGGAGGCACTGGGAAAGAATGAGATAGAGATCCAGGAGATGCACAACATCGTAGAGGGAGCACTTGAGAGAGTGAACCCGGCAGTGGCTAAGAGCTACCGCGATTACAGAAATTACAAACTTGACTTTATCCATATGATGGATGATGTATATACCAAGAGTCAGGCAATCCGTTATATTGGTGATAAGAGTAATGCCAATACAGACAGTGCGCTTGTAGCTACAAAGCGAAGCCTGATCTTTAATGAACTGAACAAAGAGCTTTATCGTAAATTTTTTATGAATCGTAATGAACTTCAGGCATGTAAAGATGGTTATATTTATATTCATGACCAGTCTGCACGTCTGGATACCATGAACTGCTGTCTCTTTGATGTGGCATCTGTACTCAGCGGCGGATTTGAGATGGGAAATGTATGGTACAATGAGCCTAAGACACTGGATACTGCGTTTGATGTTATGGGTGATATTATCCTGAGCACTGCTGCACAGCAGTATGGCGGATTCACAGTACCGGAAGTAGACAAGATTCTTGCACCTTATGCACAGAAGAGTTACGATAAATATATCCAGGAATTTATGAAATACTCTGACGAGAGCTGGACAGGACGTGAAGAACGTGCGATCGAGTATGCGCTTGACAAAGTCCGCAGAGATTTTGACCAGGGATGGCAGGGGATTGAGTATAAGCTGAATACAGTCGGATCTTCCAGAGGGGATTATCCATTTGTAACTGTAACTCTTGGACTTGGAATAAAGCAGTTCGAGAAGATGGCAAGTATTTCTCTTCTTGAAGTGCATAAAGGCGGACAGGGTAAGGCAGGACGCAAGAAACCGGTACTCTTCCCGAAAATCGTATTCCTTTATGATGAAAATATCCATGGAAAAGGCAAGATCAGTGAGGATGTATTTGAGGCAGGGGTTGACTGTTCTGCCAAGACTATGTATCCGGACTGGCTGTCCATGTCAGGAAAAGGATATATTTCCAGTATGTACAAGCAGTATGGAAAGGTTATAAGTCCTATGGGATGTCGTGCGTTCTTGAGCCCCTGGTACGAGAGAGGCGGTATGTATCCGGCAGATGATAAGGATGTTCCTGTGTTTGTGGGAAGATTTAACATCGGTGCGGTAAGCCTTCATCTTCCAATGATCCTTGCCAAAGCCAGAGCAGAGAGCAGGGATTTCTACGAAGTGCTGGATTTCTATCTTGAGATGATCCGTAATCTGCATATCCGTACCTATGATTATCTGGGACAGATGCGTGCGTCAACCAACCCGCTGGCATATTGTGAGGGAGGATTTTACGGTGGACATCTGAAACCGAATGAAAAGATTGGCAAGATTCTGAAACCAATGACAGCATCCTTCGGAATCACTGCATTAAATGAACTCCAGGAACTTTACAATGGCAAATCCATTGCTGAAGACGGGCAGTTTGCACTGGATGTGCTGAAATATATCAACAGGAAAGTAAATGAATTTAAAGAGAAAGATGGTTATCTTTATGCAATTTATGGAACACCGGCAGAGAGTTTATGTGGACTGCAGGTGGAACAGTTCCGTAAGATGTATGGCATTGTGAAAGGGGTTTCTGATCGTCCTTATGTAAGCAACAGTTTCCACTGTCATGTGACTGAAGATGTAACTCCGATTGAAAAACAGGATCTGGAGGGACGTTTCTGGGAGTTGTGCAACGGCGGTAAGATTCAGTATGTACGTTATCCGATCGATTATAATCGTGAAGCAATACGTACTCTGATCCGCAGAGCCATGTCTTTGGGATATTATGAGGGAGTAAATCTTTCCCTTGCTTACTGTGATGACTGCGGACATGAGGAACTTGAAATGGATGTGTGTCCGGTCTGTGGTTCCAAGAATCTGACAAAGATTGACCGTATGAACGGATATCTTTCCTACAGCCGTGTGCATGGTGATACTCGTCTGAACGAAGCGAAGATGGCAGAGATTGCGGAACGTAAATCTATGTAATATCAGGTCAGGGGTAAACTTTTGAATCTGACATCATAATATGATAATTAAAAGACATATACCGGCAAGATGATATGTATTGCTCTGGTATATGTCTTTTTGTATTGTCAGATAAAATATAGCAATCCCCTTAAATGTATTATTTACGAGGATTGCTATAGAATCATTTAATGATAGTTCCGGTTTTTTCGAAATATCCATCCTTTGCATGCGCAATATCTGTGATGATCGTTCTTCTGTTATCTCCCTTTTCGATAAAAGAGATTCCGGCTTCGAATTTAGGAAGCATGGACGCTGGGCAAACTGATTGTCAGCCATATATTTCTTAGCATCATCTACAGAAATTGTATTAAGATATTCCTCATTGTCCTGACCGAGGTTCAGACTTACTTTCTCAACACTGGTAAGGATCAGAAGAGTATCTGCATTTAATTCCTGTGCAAGAAGTCCGCTGGAAAGGTCTTTCTCAATGATCGCACTTGCACCATGAAGATCGATTCCCTGTTCCATAACCGGGATTCCGCCGCCGCCTGCTGCGATTACTACCTGGCCCGCATCTACAAGTGTGCGGATTGTTTCAAGCTCTACGATTTTCTGCGGTTTCGGAGCTGCCAGGATTCTTTTATAAGTGCCGTCAGCCAGTTTAGTGACAAAGTTTCCCTTGCTTTCTTCAGTTTCAGCCTCTTCTTCTGTAAGGACACGTCCGATGATCTTCTCAGGTTCAGCGAAAGCGTCATCATATGGATCAATGACAACCTGTGTAAGGATAGTAGCTACCGGTTTATAAATACCGCGGGAAATAAGTTCTGCGCGGATTGCGGTCTGGAGGTCATATCCGATATAGCCCTGACTCATTGCCGAACATACGGACATAGGTGCAAATGTATAGTCAGGATGTGTTTTGCCAAATTCATTCATGGCTGTGTGGATCATTCCAACCTGTGGACCGTTACTGTGGGAAATGACTACACGATTTCCGGCTTCTACAAGATCTGCGACAGCTTTGGCTGCTTTTTTTGTAGCGATTTTCTGCTCCGGTAAGGTGGTTCCTAATGCTCTGTGGCCCAGTGCAACTACTGTAATTTTTTCGCTCATGGGAATTACCTCGATTCTTTCATGTTCTGTAAATATGATATCTGCGGGGTGATCTTATATATAAAGATTTTTGAAATTTTTTATCACTGATATCATAAATATTCAATCATATTGATATTCTACATTATAAAAGACTGCCAGTAGAATTGCAATAGAAAATAACTCAAAAAACACCTCGCGGGATATTATCAGTGAACCAATGGTATTTAGATAAATAAAGCATATTCCGGAGATTACTTGACATTTAAAAAGAAATGCCTTGAAAAATTTATGAAATATGAAAATGGTTAAATTCTTGTTCGTTTTGTCAACGACAAATAAGCA
>ENA-OQBT01000415-OQBT01000415.1-human-gut-metagenome-genome-assembly--contig:-NODE-415-length-26921-cov-4.171531_pt1 | contig 26921 bp, 28 predicted proteins | sample MGYA00242749_ERZ504557 | MGnify/ENA primary metagenome ERZ504557 (study PRJEB26092, sample SAMD00036243) | human gut metagenome | host: Homo sapiens | study: EMG produced TPA metagenomics assembly of... | reverse complement strand
TAAAAAATGAAATAAAAAAATGCTCAGGCTTTTTCTTAACCAAGCTGTGAGCAAAAAAGAAAATAAAAAAATCTCAGGCTTTTCTAACCAGCCGTGAGCAAAAAAGAAAATAAAAAAATGACCCAAGAGCCGGAATCGAACCAGCGACACGAGGATTTTCAGTCCTCTGCTCTACCAACTGAGCTATCTGGGCATTTGGTCTGTGAACTGTTGTGCATCACAGGCCTTATAATAGCATATTGATTGTTTGAATGCAAGTAATTTTTATGATTTTTGCGAAAAAAGAGAAAATTATAACAAAAATTTATTTTATCTTGCCATAAGGTAGATTTTTTCCATATCTCTCATATTGAGCTGTTTAAAGACTCCAATGGTGCGTGTGTCCTTAAAACTGCATTTGAATGCAAGATTATGAATTTGCTGATCTGTGAGATCCAGACCCAGTTCATGTAAACTGGTGGGCATTTTTACAGACCGGAAAAAATTTTCCATTGCTTCAATTCCTGCAAGGGCTGTTTCTTTATAATCAGTTCCACATGGAATGTCAAATACATTGGTGGCAAACTGAGCAAAACGTTCAGGGTTCACCTCGTAGACGTATCGTGCCCAGCTTCCCCAGATAGCTGCCAGACCTGCTCCGTGAGTTACATTGTAGACACCTCCCAGTTCATGTTCAAGCTGGTGGCATGCCCAGTCACCACCACCTGTACCGCATCCGGTCAGACCGTTGTGGGAAAGGCTTCCTGCCCACATAATTTCTGCCCTGGCGCTGTAATTGTCTGGTTCTTTCATAAGAATACGGGCATTGTAAATGACTGTCTGCATCAGCTTCGCTGATACTGTCTGTAATCTCCATAGTTTCAATATTTACAAAATATCGCTCCATGGTGTGCATGAGGATATCTACACATCCGCTTTCTGTCTGATACTGTGGGAGTGTGTAGGTGAGACGTGGATTTAAGATGGCAAATTTCGGCCTGCAGTAATCTGTCTTTGCACATCCACGTTTTTCTTTTGTTTCTTCATTTGTGATAACACTGGAACTGCTCATTTCACTTCCGGAAGCTGCAATTGTAAGGATGACACCAATGGGCAGACAGCCGGTTGGAACAGCTTTTTTCAGACAGAAATCCCAGACATCATTGTTCGGATTGGCAACGCCATAGCCGATGGCTTTGGAAGAGTCAATAACACTTCCTCCTCCTACAGCAAGGATAAAGTCTACATGTTCTTTTTGGCATAATTCGATTCCCTCGCGGACTTTGGAAAGAAGTGGATTAGGAATGACACCACCCAGGGTGATGTATTCAAGACCCTCTTCTTTCAGATTAGAAGTGATCTCATCAATCAGTCCGGAACGGACAGCACTCTGACCTCCATAATGGATCAGAACTTTTTTTGCTCCATACTTCTTCAGCAGGGAACCTGCCTGAAGGTGGGTATCTTTGCCAAAGAGAATCTGTGTTGGTGTATAATATTCAAAATTTCTCATAATATGTAAACGACCTCCTATAGATTGAAAGGTTAACTGAATCAGGTAAGTCCTCTGCTTTAATTGTAAAATGTAATGAGCAGTAGGTGGGACTTCCTTTTTATATTAAAGCAAATAATGGAAAAATAGTCAAAAAATAATAAAAAAATTAAAATTTGAAAGTAATTTTTGCTGGTTCTCAGAAGACATTTTTGGAAAGATTCCAGTACAGATATCTATAATTTTCTGCACACAGAAAACGGAAAGACAGAAATTTATAGATTTTGGACAGAATATTTTATGGGCATTATGTGAATGGAATGCTATGATAAATACACTTAAATATACAAAGTGAATAAAAAAGGAGGAAACAAGAAATGAAAAAAAGAATGTACAAGATTATGGCACTTGCCATGACAGCAGCTATGGTGGTACCGATGGCAGCGCAGACAACTGCATTTGCAGCTGACGACAAAGAAATTACTTACTGGAATATCGCGGTAGAGAGCCCGGACAAAGATATTGTTACTGCAGCAGTAGACAAGTTTAACAAAGAAACAGAGTCAGGCTATACTGTAAATCAGGTAGCTATCCAGAACGATACATACAAGGAAAAACTTGTTATCGCGATGAGCTCCGGTGAGTGTCCTGATATGTACTCAAGCTGGTCCGGTGGTCCGATGTATGAATATATTGATTCCGGATTTGCTCAGCCGATTGATGATCTTCTTGATCAGTCCGATGTTAAAGATAAACTTCTGGATGCAGCTATTGAACAGGGAAGCTACAACGGACATGTATATGCGATCCCATATCTGAATGTTTCTCTGGCAGGTATCTTCTACAACAAAGATATGTTTAAACAGTACGGACTTGAAGAACCGAAGACATTAGCTGATCTGGAAAATATCTGTGCAACATTAAAAGAAAACGGAATTACACCTTTTGCACTTGCTAATGCTTCCAAATGGACAGGTTCCATGTACTTCATGTCTCTGGCAGCACGTTATGGCGGACTGGAACCATTCCAGAATGCAGTTGCAGGAACCGGCAAATTCACAGATGACTGCTTCATCAAAGCAGGTGACAAGATTCAGGAGTGGGTTAAAAACGGATACTTCCCGGATGGCGTAAACTCCTTAAGCGAAGATGACGGACAGGCAAAACAGTTAATGTATCAGGAGACAGCAGGTATGCTTCTCTGTGGCTCATGGTATGCAGGAACATTCCAGACTGACAGTGAGGAATTCTATCAGAAGATCGGCTGGTTCCCATTCCCTGCAATTGATGATTCCGATGCTGATCCTACAATCCAGATCGGTACTGTAGGTGATCAGTTCATTTGCTTCAACTGTGAAGGTGATAAACTTGCAGCAGCATTTGAATGTGCAACAGATCATTTATCTGATGAAGTTGCAGACATTACATATTCTAACAACAAGATTGTTCCTGTAAAAGATGCAGGAGACCACATCAAAGACCCTGTTGTAAAGGAAATTTTTGATGCAGCTCAGGAAGCATCTTCTATCCAGTTGTGGTATGACCAGTATCTGCCGACATCTGTTGCATCTGCACATCTTGATGGCTTACAGGAAGTATTTGGTCTGACAAAGACTCCTCAGGAAGCACAGGAAGAAATGCAGACAGCAATGGACGAATATTTAAGTACCAAATCTGATTCTGGCGCAGCAGATGATACTGCAGAAGAAGCTACAGATGATGCAGCAGCAGATGATGCTGAATAATCTTTAAAGGAAAGCAGGCATTCATTCTGACCTGAGTAAGGGTAGAAAAGAAGGGTTCTGCACATGCTGAAAGTGCAGAACCCTTTATCTTGAAAAACAATATGTGAGTACACAGAGCGTGCTTGAAAAATCATTTCAATGTCAAATTACATATCAGACAGCATGTCAGAAAATATATAAAAACCATCTCAGAAATATATCTCTAACATATTCCGAAAGCATTTTTCAAACATACTCTGGCATACGTTAGGTCAGATGATCAAATCTCAGAAAGTATTAAAAAGGAGGCACCAAAATGAATGAAAAAGGGATATCTCTGGTTCAGTTAAGACAGAGAAAAACACGTCAGACAGCAGCACTTTTTCTGGCACCTGTTATCATTTTATTAGTAGTATTTATCGCGTATCCGATTATTGATACATTTATTACAAGCGGATACCAGTGGAATGGTATTTCCGCAGACAAGAAGATGGTAGGACTTGCAAACTGGGCAAAACTGATCAAAGATACAAAATTCTGGATAGCATTTAAGAACAACGTTATTATCATGATCCTATCTATCATTATCCAGATTCCGTTAGGACTTGCAATGGCAACATTCCTTGACTTTGGCGGTAAGAAACTTACAATTTTCAAGGTTATCTGGTTTATTCCAATGCTTATGTCTTCTGTTGCAATTGGTTTCCTTTTCACATACGCACTTGCAACAAACGGAGGTATTGTCAGCACAATTTCCGGATGGTTCGGAGGGGGCAACATTGACCTTCTTGGTAATCCAAAATTAGCATTGCTCACAGTTATTCTTATCATTGCATGGCAGTTTACACCATTCTACATGGTTTACTTTATGGCTGGTTATACAAACATCCCATATGATGTATTTGAAGCAGCAAGAATCGATGGTGCTACAAGAGGACAGTATTTCTGGAAGATTGCACTTCCACTTCTTATTCCGTCAATTAAGAGTGCAGCTATCCTTTCAATGGTTGGATCTCTGAAATACTTCGATCTGATCTATGTTATGACAGGTGGCGGTCCTGGTACTGCTACAGAGCTGATGGCAACTTATATGTACAAAGAATCATTCAAGAACTTTAACATGGGTTATGGCTCAGCCATTGCAGGAGGTATGTTTATCCTGATTACAATGGTATCTATGATTACTATGAAACTTATAAACGGAAAACAGGAGGATTAAGGGATGGACAGCTATAAGAAAAGTAGAAGAAAAGCATCATAGCCTGGATCATTGCTTTTGTTCTTGCTATCGGTGCAGCAATTGTATCATTTACACCTTTTATATTCATGGTGCTGAACTCATTCAAAGAGAAATTTGAGATGCTTACCAAGGGTGTATTCCAGCTTCCTGATCAACTGAACTGGTCCAATTACACTGAGGTACTTACAGGAGGGTTTGCAAATTACTTCAAGAACAGTGTGATCGTTCTTGCAATCTCCCTGATCCTGCTGCTGTTTATTTCAGCATGCGCTTCTTATCCTCTGGCAAGATTTAAGTTTAAAATGCACAGCCGATTTATGCGATTATTGTAGCCTGTATGTCTATTCCTGTACATATTACATTGATCCCTGTATTCAAAATGTCAAAGTCAACAGGACTTTATGATACAATCTGGTCACTGGTCGGACCGTATGTCGCATTCGCAGTTCCGATTTCCGTATTTATCCTGACCAGCTTTATGAAAGAGATTCCGAGAGAAATCGAAGAATCTGCTGAAATTGACGGATGTGGAAAGATTCAGATGTTCTTCTCCATGATCCTGCCGCTTTCCAAACCCGGAATGGCGACACTGGCAATTTACAATGGTGTAAATATGTGGAATGAATTCTCATTTGTAAATACACTGACACAGTCTGCCCAGAATCGTACCCTGCCGCTGGCAATCTGGGAATTCCAGGGACAGTATTCTATGAATACACCAATGATCATGGCGGTTCTTACATTAACACTTTTACCAATGGTTATCATGTTTATTATTTTCCAGGATAAACTGGTAAAAGGTATGACTGCAGGTGCTGTAAAGGGTTGATTCTTTCTGCGAAATCTGTTGTATCCATTTACCATTGAACATGGTATGATATTGGGGAGATAAAATCACCCTGATCATGTGGGTATATGTGAAATTATGTGACAGATGAGGAAGACAACATGAACAAATGGAAAACAAATTCAGCTACTGGAAATTTGATAAAAAAATACTTTTACTTGTGACCGTCAGTATTCTTATTGTAACGCTGACGGTTGCAGGTGTTTCTCTGACTTTTTCTATAGCATCGATGAAAGAGCAGTCTGTAGAACTTCTGCAGATGCAGAATAATACAGTTGCGGAATCTTTTAAGGGATCAATGGATTCATATAAAGAAATCGTATTGGGTACGATCATGGATGATTCTGTGCAGAATTACTGCAGGCAGGTGCAGAAAAATGAGCTGAAGACAGCAGACATTGATGCAGTTTACAGCAAGCTGGAGAATCTGAATAATATGTATGAGAGTCTGAACTTTGCTGCCATTGTCAGTTCGGATTATAAAAGTTACTACTACAGAGGAAAGGGTTCTTTATCAGTTACGCAGTTTGAAGAAGTGTATCCCCAGGCATATGAGAGAAGCAAATATGCGCAGAAAGGAACGCTGAAAGTTTCCTATAATAACGATTATTATAACGATTATTATAAAGGGAACAGATATACATTGAGTCTGTATTATCCATTATATGATACCAGAAAAGTATCTGATGCAAGAGGGCTTCTGTGCATGAATTTCGATGATCCGGCAGTACAGAGGATGCTGGCTGTAGGAGATTCTTCAGCAGAAACAAGAGTAGTTGACACAGGTGGAATGATACTGCTTTCGAATGATAAAGAGGAGACAGGCCGTTACGTAAATTATATAGATGAGATGGAAAAAGGGATACAGATATTTACAAAGAATGGGAATATGTATGTATGCCAGAAGATTAAGAACTGGAATTATTATGTAGTCAGTTCGATTTCTTTTTATAAACTGATGGAATCAGGATTCCATATAATGGTTGTTGTGATTCTGGTTCTGATCATAGTGCTGATCATAGTAAGCATTATTATAAGAGCACTGGTCAGGAAAATGTATCAGCCCCTTAATAAGGTAGTATCTAAGATGGATTATGTTGCGACAGGTTCCCTGAGAACAAGGATCAATGTTGACAATATGGGCGAGGATTTTGCCAAGCTTGCAATTGGTTTTAACTCTATGATGGATGAAATCGAGGTGTTGATGGAACAGGTAAAACTGGAACAGCATCAGCTGGAGCAGATTCGTTTTAATGCCCTTCAGTCGCAGATTCAGCCGCATTTTCTTTATAATACACTGGAATGTATCCACTGGCAGGCGATTGCCGAAGGAAATAAAGAGATTTCCACAATGGTAAAGGCGCTGGCGAAATATTACAGGATCTGTCTCAGCAAAGGACATGACGTGATTACGATCAGAGAAGAAGTAGAGCATATCAGGAATTATATGATTATCCAGAACATGAGATACGACAACATTATCGGAAGTGAGATTGTTGTAGAATCTCAGGTGGAAGAAAGCCTGATACCGAAGCTGACCCTGCAGCCACTGGTAGAGAATTCCATTTATCATGGAATGAAAGTAAAAGAGGGAAAAACAGGTACACTTTATCTTACAGCATATAGAAATGAGGATGAAGTTATCATAAAGGTATCAGATAACAGGCACAGGAATGAGTCAGGAACAGATAGAATGAAATGAATGAACAGCTCTCCAAGATACGAGGATTCTTTTGGATATGGAGTGCGAAACGTAAACAAGAGGATTGAACTTCTTTTTGGGGAGGGATATGGTCTTAATTACCAGAAGAATGATTCGGGTGGAGTAACTGTCGTGATCCATCTGCCATATCAGACAGAAATCAAAAAGAACACAGCAGGAGGCGAGCGGACGTGTGTATAGAGTACTGATTGTTGATGACGAAAAGATGATACGCATGGGTATGAAAAATGCAATAGACTGGAAGAAACTGGGAGTAGATGACGTATTTACTGCTGCGTCAGGAAACGAGGCTTTGAAGATTCTTAAAGAAGAAGGTCCTGAAATTATGGTTACAGATATCCAGATGACAGAAATGACAGGACTGGAACTGATTAAAGCGGCCAGAGAATCAGTACCTGAACTGCGTGTGATCGTGCTTACAGGCTTTGATAATTTTGAGTATGCAAGAGAGAGCCTGCGGCTTCAGGTGCAGGATTTCTTCCTGAAACCGATTGATGAAGATGATCTTTTCAATGCGATAGAAAAGCAGATAAAAGAACTGAAAGAGCAGGAAAACAAAGAGCAGAATCAGCCAGAGTGTGGCGCTCTCAAGGCTCTGTAGTGCAGATGAGACTGGAGCAGTGCATGAGGAATTTGGTGCATACAAAAGCAGATAAAGAGATGCAGTTGTATATTCTCCAGAAAGATTTTCAGTTTGATATTAAGCAGAAAATGAGCTTGATTCTTCTGGAACAGGGAATGTATACAGAACAGCAGAATGACGGAAAATTCCGTGCAATGACTGTTAAAAATGTCTGCATGAGCATGGTGGATTCCCAAAACAGAGGAATCACATTTGTAGATGATGACGGTACGATTGCGATTGTCTGTTTTGAAAAGGATGATGACGACAGCGTTCTGGAACAGATTGAAGAATTGTCGGATGTACTGAAGGATGAATTTGAATATAAACCAAAGATTACGGTTGGAAGTGCTGTGCAAGGATTTGAAAATCTGGCAATTTCCTACAATGATGCCAGATATCTTCTGGAACATGAAAAAAAGAATATTCAGGACATTATACAGACGATGGGGGCTCAGAACAAGAAGAAAATCTTCTGGGAAATCTATGCAGAACTGCGAAATATCATGATTTCCAATATAGGAACTCCAGATTATGTACTAAAGGCATTTAATACCTTTATTAAGGCAACAGAATCCTATAATCTTTCCCCTTCTGCTGTGCGCAGATGTTGTTTCGAGATTGCCTCCTCTTTGATTTTTTCCTACATGGAAGTATCGTGTGAGGTGGAAGAAGGAAAGTTGGATGCACTCTCCAAGAGTCTGTCATCAGCAGGAAAAGAAGAGGCCTGTGAGATTACGAGAATGTTTATTGAGCAGCTCATTGAAAATGATGAAGAGGATGTACATTATACCATTTCCAATGCCAGACACTATATAGATGAGCATCTTGCAGAGGATATTTCGGTTTCCAGCATTGCGGAAAGTCTCTATATCACACCGAATTATTTCTCCAGATTATTTAAGCGGATTACAGGTGAAGGATGTAATGAATACATTGTCAGAAAGAGGATTGAGAAGGCGAAGAGCCTTCTGGAAACTACCAGCATCAAGACTGGAAAGATTGCTATGATGGTAGGATACAGAGATACGAATTATTTCTCACTGGCATTTAAGAAACATACAGGAAAATCTCCGACGAAATACAGAGAAGAAATGCAGAATACATAATGCAGGAGTAGCGGGCTGCGCTGAGGCTTTGTTAATACCTGCTGAATAATTATCAAATTATATAAACAGGAGGATCTGAAATGAAAGATCACAGAAAAGAAAGAGCAGAAGCAAGAAAAAAAGCAGAAAAACTGGTATCACAGATGACGCTTCTGGAGAAGGCTTCCCAGTTAAAATACGATGCTGCTCCCGTGAAAAGACTGGGTGTTCCGGCATACAATTACTGGAATGAAGCACTGCATGGAGTGGCCAGAGCAGGTGTGGCAACCATGTTCCCACAGGCAATTGCGATGGCTGCAGTATTTGACGATGAAGAGATGAAAAAAGTTGGCGATATCATTGCAACTGAGGGAAGAGCAAAATACAATGCATATTCTGCAAAAGAAGACAGAGACATTTACAAGGGTCTTACTTTCTGGTCCCCCAATGTAAACATTTTCAGAGATCCGAGATGGGGCAGAGGGCATGAAACCTATGGTGAGGATCCATATCTGACGTCCAGACTTGGCGTGAAATTCGTAGAAGGACTTCAGGGTGATGGATCTGTTATGAAAGCTGCTGCCTGCGCAAAACATTTTGCAGTACACAGTGCCCGGAATCTCTGCGACATGAATTTGATGCGGAAGTAAGTATGAAGGATATGTGGGAAACATACCTTCCTGCTTTTGAAGCACTGGTTACAGAAGCAGATGTAGAAGCTGTAATGGGTGCCTATAACAGAACAAACGGAGAACCTTGCTGTGCACATAAATATCTTATGGAAGATGTCCTGAGAGGAAAATGGAAATTCGAAGGTCATTATACTTCTGACTGCTGGGCAATCCGTGACTTCCATGAACATCACATGGTAACTTCCACACCAAGACAGTCCGCTGCTATGGCATTAAATGCAGGCTGTGACCTGAACTGTGGAAATACATATCTTCATATGATGGGAGCTTATCAGGATGGACTGGTAACAGAAGAGAAAATTACAGAATCCGCAGTAAGACTGCTGACAACCAGATATCTGCTGGGCCTGTTTGACGGAAGTGAATATGATAAGATACCGTATAGTGTGGTAGAGTGCAAAGAGCACATTGATGAAGCTCTTAAGATGGCAAGAAAGAGCTGCGTACTTCTGAAGAATGATGGAGTTCTTCCGATTGATAAAACAAAAGTAAATACTATTGGTGTCATCGGCCCGAATGCAAATAGCCGTGCAGCTCTTATTGGAAATTATCATGGAACATCTTCAGAATATATTACTGTTCTTGAAGGAATCCGTGAAGAAGCAGGTGACGATGTAAGGATCCTTTACTCTCAGGGATGTGATTTATATAAAGACAAAGTTGAAAATCTGGCATGGGATCAGGACAGAATTTCTGAGGCAGTAATTACAGCGGAAAACAGCGATGTAGTCATACTCTGCGTAGGTCTTGATGAGACTCTGGAGGGAGAAGAAGGAGATACCGGAAACAGTGATGCATCCGGGGACAAAGTTGATCTTCATCTTCCGAAAGTACAGGAAGAACTGATCGAGAAAGTAACAGCAGTAGGAAAACCTACCATCGTAGTTCTGATGGCAGGAAGTGCGATTGACCTGAATTATGCGCAGGATAACTGTAATGGAATCCTTCTTGCATGGTATCCGGGAGCAAGAGGCGGACGTGCAATAGCAGATCTTCTCTTCGGAAAAGAATCTCCATCAGGAAAACTTCCGATAACCTTCTATAAAGACCTGGAAGGAATGCCGGAATTTACAGATTACTCTATGAAGAACAGAACTTACCGTTATATGGAAAAAGAGGCACTTTATCCATTTGGATACGGACTTACATACAGTGATACCTGCGTAACAGAAGCAGAGGTTGTCGGTGAAGTATCAGCAGAGTCCGATATCATGTTAAAAGCAACTGTTAAGAACAATGGAACAGTAGATACAGATGAAGTTGTTCAGGTGTATATCAAAGACCTTGATTCTCCGCTTGCAGTTCGTAACTACAGTCTCTGCGGATTTAAGAGAGTATCTCTGAAAGCGGGAGAAGAGAAATCTGTAGAATTTACAATTTCTAATAAAGCAATGAATATAGTTGATGAAGATGGAAATCGTTACATCGCAGGAAAACATTTCCGTTTATTTGCAGGAGTATCCCAGCCGGATACAAGAAGTGCAGAACTGACAGGACATAAGCCTGCTGAGGTAGAAATTGCACTTTAACCGAACGGAGTAAGTATCTGTTTCAATTGCGAAAAGTAACATAAAATAAAAACCATATTATATATGGACAGGAGGAACACAGACATGAAAAACAAAATTAAAAAAATATTACTTCTTGGAATGACAGCCATGTTTACTGCCGGTGCAGCAGGCACAGCAGTTATATCCTGTCCTGTATGGGCAGATGAAGCAGAACAAAACTCTGAGACTGCCAAGGAAGAGCCAAAAGGCAGAAGATGCAGCTGTGGAAGAAGAAATTGCTGATCAGACAGATGATAAAACAGAAAATACAGATTTAAAAACTGTAGAACATCCAAGAATGTCTGCCTATTCCATTCGCAGATTTTCCATTGTAAAGGACGGCGAAGAAGTATTTCAGATCAAACAGGAACCGGCAGATTATAAGATGGATTTCGACTACTGGGAAATTACCAATCCGTATGATGAGACTGCAACAGTAAACACAGAGAATATGTATGAAATGTTTGGAGTGCTGGCTGCTTTTGATCTCAGCAACGGCGTCGATGCAGCAAATACAGATACCGGACTGGATAATACAAAGACATATTTTACAGTAGATTTTGTAAATACAGTTAACGATGACACAGCAAAAGAAACGCAGGATGCAGATGCAACAGCAACGATCCTTATCGGAAATACAGATGAGAATGGTGACTATTATGCATGTGTAAAAGGATACGAAGAGGCTGTTTATATGCTTTCAAAAGAGTCGGTGAACAGTCTTCTGGAGCTGAAACCGTTTAATCTGATTCTGAAAATTCCGGCATTGGTAAATATTGATACACTTGGCAGTGCAGACATGACCATCGGAAAGAAAACATATACGATGAAGCTGGACGGCAGCGATTATAAATTTGGAAAGAAAACTGTAAAGAAGGAGAAATTTACTGAATTGTATCAGGCACTTCAAAGTATAATGCTTGATTCGGAAGTCGAAGAAACAAAAGATGCAGCAGATAAGGAAGAAGTGCTGACTGTAACATTCCACAGAAACACAGAAGAAGCTCCGGAAGTAACTCTGAAATATTTTGCATATGATGATACTTATGATAGTCTGGAAATCAATGGAACCGAGAGATTTCTTGTGAAAGCGGAAGATGTGGATGCACTGATAAAACAGATAAAAAAAGCGTTTTGATGGAATCGAATCTGTTATTTGCTACAGAGCTCAGCAGAGAAATATATCTTCTTGATGAAGTAAACATTACCTGCAATAAGAATGCAATTCCAAATGATCCACAGTCTCCATTTGTTACAAGCGGTGTACGTCTCGGAACAGCAGCAGTTACTTCACGAGGCATGAAACCGGAAGATATGGACAAGATTGCAGAAGCAATTGCTATGACCTTAAAAGAAGAAGGCAGCCAGGAGAAAGCAAAAGCAATTGTCAACGAACTTACAGACAAATATCCGCTGGTTGGATAAGAAACAGGACAAAAATAAGACAGGTAAAGCCATTTCCAATTATGAGAAATTATAATTGGAGATGGCTTTTTATATCGAACGGCTACAATGACAGATAGGAGACTTATATTAAGAGACCTTCGCTCACAAAAAACACCTCGCGGGATATTACTAGTGAACAATAATATAAATTAATTACAAAAATTAATCCAAATAAAATCAATGGATTTTTTCAGAAAACGTAGTATAGTAAAAATAGTTGATGATTATACTGAAAAAGCAGAACAGGTTAATGACAGTTGATGATTTATTTGAATAGATCGTAGTAATTAATTGCTGTATTCAGTATCTATCACAGCGTATTGAAAACAATCACAGAGAGCAGGTGACAGAATTTGGAAAAAGTGATAATCATAGGTGCCGGACCTGCAGGAATTTCCGCTGCGCTTTATGCAGTTCGTGGAAATCTGGATCCCCTGGTGATCAATAATGGGATCGGTGCTTTGGAAAAAGCAGAGAAAATAGAAAACTATTACGGACTGGAACATCCGCTGTCCGGTCAGGAATTATATGATACAGGAATCGCTCAGGCGAAAGCACTGGGCGTACGAATATTGGATGCACAGGTTCTGGGAGTCGGCGGGTTTGATACTTTTGTGGTAAAAACTACAGAAGGTGAATTCGAGACTCAGAGTCTGATTCTTGCAACAGGAAGTAAGCGCGCTGCACCGAAGATCCCGGGTGTTAAAGAATTTGAGGGAAAAGGTGTCAGCTACTGTGCAATCTGCGATGCTTTCTTTTACAGAGGCAAGGATGTAGCAGTTCTTGGAAACGGTGATTTCGCCATGCATGAAGCAAAGGAATTGTCTAATACTGCTTCTACAGTAACCATTTATACAAACGGTGAAGAACCGGAATTTACACCTGAAGAAAATATCAGTGTAAACACAATGAAGATCCAGTCTGTAGAGGGCGATGATCTGGTATCCGGAATCCGTCTTGAACCGATGTGCAGGCAGAGGAAATAAAGGCAGAAGCAGGTCAGCAGGCAAATGATTTCTGTCCTGCAGAGGGTGTATTTATTGCAATGGGAACTGCAGGCAGTACTGAGATTGCCCGCCAGATGGGAGCTGAACTTACGGAAAAAGGCAACATTAAAGTTAACGAAAATATGGAAACAACCATCCCGGGACTCTATGCGGCAGGTGACTGTACAGGCGGGCTTCTTCAGGTGGCGAAAGCTGTATATGAGGGAGCACAGGCAGGTATTAATGCAGGGAAGTATGTAAGATCTTTAAAATAAAAACTGAAAATTTAACAGGGTTATAGTGTTGATATTATAAAACCAGAGAACTTACATTGCAAATTTTTATAAAGAATAAGCAAAGGAGATATAAATCATGGCAAAAGAGATTACAACAGCAAATTTTGAAACAGAAGTATTAAAATCTGAGAAACCGGTTCTTATAGATTTCTGGGCAACATGGTGTGGACCATGTATGCGTCAGGGTCCGGTTGTAGAAGAACTGGCAGAAGAGGGATACGCAGTGGGAAAAGTAGATGTAGATCAGAATATGGCACTTGCACAGCAGTTTCGTGTAGTCAGCATTCCGACACTGATCCTGTTTAAAGACGGTGCGGAAGTGAAACGCTTCGTAGGTCTTACTTCCAAAGAAGAGCTGAAGAGTGCACTGGAAGGCTAAAGATTTATGAAGATTTTATTAGTGGCATGCAATGCAAAATATATTCATTCTAATCTTGCTGTTTATGATCTGCAGGCATATGCATCTGATTACGCAGATCATATTGTATTAAAGGAATATACCATCAACCAGCAGAAAGATGATATCATGCGTGATATTTATCTGGAGCATCCTGATGTGGTATGCGTGTCCTGTTATATCTGGAACCTTTCTTTTGTAAAAGACTGATGGCAGATCTGATAAAGATTCTTCCGGGCGCCGACTTTTGGGCCGGCGGTCCGGAAGTTTCTTATGATGCGGAGAAATTCCTGACAGAAAACTCAGAATTTAAAGGTGTTATGGTCGGGGAAGGTGAAGAAACATTTAAAGAACTTGCCGGATATTATGTGGAAAAAAATCCGCAGGATCTGAAAGATATGACAGGAATCTGTTACAGAGACGGAGATCAGATCATACATAATGGATGGCGCCAGATTATGGACTTAAGCAGTATTCCGTTCATTTACAAAGATTTGTCCGAGTTTAAGAACAGGATCATTTATTATGAAAGCAGCAGAGGATGTCCTTTCTCCTGCAGTTACTGTCTTTCTTCCATTGATAAGAAACTGCGTTTCAGAGATACAGAGACAGTAAAGAAAGAGCTGCAGTTTTTTATAGACAATAAGGTTCCGCAGGTAAAGTTTGTAGACCGTACCTTTAACTGTAAACACGATCATGCAATGGCAATCTGGAAGTATATTAATGAACACGATAATGGTGTGACAAACTTCCATTTTGAGATTTCAGCAGATTTGTTAAGAGAAGAGGAACTGCAGGAAATGTCCACCATGCGCCCGGGTCTGATTCAGCTGGAGATCGGAGTACAGTCAACAAATCCGGACACGATTAAGGCAATTCACAGAACTATGGATTTTGAAAAATTGAAAGGAATTGTTGACAGAATCCACAGCTTTGGAAATATCCATCAGCATCTGGATCTGATTGCAGGACTTCCCTATGAAGATTACGACAGCTTCCGGCATTCCTTTAATGATGTCTATGCGTTGAAACCACAGCAGCTTCAGCTGGGCTTTTTGAAGGTGTTAAAGGGTTCCCATATGATGGAGATGTGCAGGGAATATGGTATTGTATACAAAACACAGGAGCCTTATGAGGTACTTTCCACGAAGTGGCTGGATTATGACCATGTTTTGAAGCTGAAAACTGTGGAAAATATGGTGGAAGTGTATTATAATAGTGGACAATTCCAGAATACACTTGAATATCTGGAAAACTTTTTCCAGGATGCTTTCTCGATTTATGAGAGACTGGGCAGCTTTTACATGGAAAAGGGCTATGGTGATGTTTCTCACACAAGAATGAGAAGATATGAGATCCTGCTGGAATTTCTGGAGGATGTGCCAGAGATTTCCATGGATCAGGTAAAAGACCAGATGGTATATGATCTCTATCTGAGAGAAAACCTGAAAAGCCGTCCTGGCTTTGCCAGAGATCAGAAGCCTTTTGAGAGACAGATATGGAACTTCAGAAAACGGGAAAAAGTGGCAAAGAATGCACATGTGGAAGTATTTGCAGATGGAACAGTGCTGCTGTTTAACTATGCAGACCGTGATCCGCTGACTAATAACGCTCATGTGACAGATGTGACGAAAGATGTGTTTGAGAACCTGAACAGAAATTAAAGAGGTGAAGAGAAATGGGAATGTTTAATCCAAAGAACCGTAAAGTGATCACAGCAATTATTGCAATCATTCTGGTACTGGCAATGGTAGTGCCGACAGTTCTGTCTCTGATCGTATAATAAATTTCGGAGGAAAAGAATGAGACTGGGACAGGTGGCAATGGAGGCTCTGAGGGCAGAAATAACCGGATGCCTGAAACCGGGAGATGAACTGGTAGTGGCATGTCCGGTGGCTCTGAAAGGAACCTCTGTAATAGCAAAAAATAAAAAGGACAAACTGGCAGAGAGATTCTCTGCCGGTTTTATTCAGAATTGTATTTCACTTCGGGATGCTTATGGACCGGCAGTATTGTCTGGAAAATTGCGCAGGAGGCAGATGCCAGCGCATTATATGCTATGGGTGAGGGCGGCTTTTTAAGTGCGCTCTGGAAGATGGCAGAAGCTTCAGAAGTAGGACTGGAAGCAGACTTCCGTAAGGTACCGATTCGTCAGGAGACCATAGAAGTGTGCGAAATTTTTGACCTGAATCCATATAAGCTTCAGGCAGATGGAGCAGTGTTGATTGGAATCTGCGGAGGTGAAGCACTGGTACAGAGACTTCGCAATGAGGGATTTGTGGCAGAGGTCATCGGTCAGACTAACAGTGGTAATGACCGGCTTCTCTACAGTGGCGGCAGTGCCCGCTATCTGGAACGTCCGGCAGAGGATGAACTGCAGCAACTTCTCAAAGAGTAACTGCAGAAAATTTAAGAGACAATTTTCTAAAAAAGACAGACGATTAATAACAAGAGGAATAAAAACAAAATGGCAAAATTAAATATTGTACTTCATGAGCCGGAGATTCCTGCAAACACAGGAAATATCGGCCGTACCTGTGTGGCAACAGGAACCAGACTCCATCTTATCGAGCCTCTGGGATTTTCCTTAAGTGAGAAAGCCTTAAAGAGAGCAGGAATGGATTACTGGAAAGATCTGGATGTAACTACATATCTGGACTTTGAGGACTTTCTGGAGAAGAATCCCGGGGCAAAAATTTACTATGCAACAACAAAAGCACCTCAGACTTATACTGATGTTCATTATGAAGAAGACTGCTACATTATGTTTGGAAAAGAGAGCGCAGGAATCCCGGAGGACATTCTGGTCAATAATCAGGAAACTTGCGTAAGGATCCCTATGATCGGAGATATCCGTTCTCTGAACCTGAGCAATTCCGTAGCAATCGTTCTGTACGAGGCACTGCGCCAGAATAATTTTGACCACATGAATCTGGAAGGACACCTGAGAAACTACGACTGGAAATAATCACAGTAAGCAGACAGGAGGAGTTATATGCCAAATACCACAAAAGCAGCTCTGGAAGAATCCCTGAAACGGCTTCTTCTGAAGAAACCTCTAGATAAGATCACGATAACAGATATTACCACAGACTGTGGAATAAGCCGCATGGCTTTTTATTATCATTTCAAGGATATTTATGATCTGGTTGAATGGTCCTGTGTGGAAGATGGGACAAAAGCCCTGCAGGGTAAAAAAGACTTCTGAGTCCTGGACAGAAGGGCTGACCCAGATATTTGAGGCAGTGCTGGAAAACAAACCGTTTATTATGAATGTTTACAGAAATGTGGACAGGGAGCGGATAGAAAATTATCTTTTTAAATTAACCTATGATCTGATCGTGGGTGTGGTGGAAGAAAAAAGCAAGGGTCTGAATATCACAGAAGAGGATAAGAAATTTATTGCAGATTTCTATAAATATGGTTTTGTGGGAATCATGCTTGAGTGGATCAGGGAAGGAATGAAAGAAAATATTGAAGATCTGGTAAGAATGATGGATCTGACGCTTCACGATACAGTGACTACATCCATTCATAACTTTCAGCAGAATATTATGGAAAAAAATACAGAAATATAATCATGTAAAAATTCTTTACAAAAGCCGCAGAGTGATAAAAAACTTATCATTCGGCGGCTTTTGTAAATTGTAGAATCATATTTTTACTGTTAATATACAGCCATAGCAACAAACAGATAATTCAGACGGATGAAATGCTTATGATATGGGAAATATACAGATAAGAATGTAAAAGTCATGAAGATGTCTTGCCGGGAAATCAGGAGATTTACGGCAGGCAAAAGAGTTTCCGGGAAATGGGTAAAGCAGAGAGAACGAAAAGCATTTAAAATCACAGAGCTGAAAGAACTTCTAAAGAAGAATTGAAGAAAGGTGGATGTGTATTATGAGTAAAAATAAAGGTTTAGGACTTGTATCCGCATTGGCAGTTGGAGCAGGCGTGGCAGCAGTGGCAGCAGGAAAGAAGTATAAAACAGCTGAGACAAAGAAAAAAAGAAGATTATGACGCACTTCATAATACAAGTGAATATCGCAATACAGAACGTGGAAAATATGAGAAAAACAGTAAGGGAATTTATTATACAAACGGTAACTATGAAGCATTTGCACGTCCAAGAAAGCCGGAAGGCGTAGATGACAAACATGCTTATATTGTAGGAAGCGGACTGGCTTCTCTTGCAGCAGCCTGTTTCCTTGTACGTGACGGACAGATGCCAGGAAAGAATATCCACATTCTGGAAGCAATGGATATTGCAGGCGGTGCATGTGACGGTATCTTTGATCCGAGCCGCGGATATGTGATGCGTGGGGGACGTGAGATGGAAAACCATTTCGAGTGCTTATGGGATCTTTTCAGAAGTATTCCATCCATTGAAACACCTGGTGTATCTGTACTTGATGAATATTACTGGCTGAATAAGGAAGACCCCAACTATTCTCTCTGTCGTGCAACAAAAGAGAGAGGCAAGGATGCTCATACAGACGGTAAATTCAATCTGAGCCAGAAGGGCTGCATGGAGATTATGAAGCTGTTCATGACAAAGGATGAAGATCTTTATGACAAGACAATTGAAGATGTATTTGACGATGAAGTATTTGATTCCACATTCTGGTTATACTGGAGAACCATGTTCGCATTTGAGAACTGGCACAGTGCACTGGAAATGAAACTGTACTTCCAGAGATTTATCCATCACATTTCCGGACTTCCGGATTTCAGCGCCCTGAAATTTACTAAATACAATCAGTATGAATCCCTGATTCTGCCAATGCAGAAATATCTGGAAGAAGCAGGCGTTGAATTCCAGTTCAATACAGAGGTTACAAACGTACTCTTTGAGTTTGAAGGCAATAAGAAGATTGCAAAAGCAATCGAGTGTAAGGTGAATGGCGTAGAAAAGGGAATTGTTCTTACAGAAAACGACTTTGTATTTGTGACAAACGGAAGCTGTACAGAGGGAACCATCTATGGCGATCAGAATCATGCACCGAACGGAGATGCAGAAGTTCGTACAAGTGGATGCTGGAGTCTCTGGAAAAATATCGCAAAACAGGATCCGTCCTTCGGACATCCTGAGAAATTCTGTTCTGATATTGCTAAGACAAATTGGGAGTCAGCAACAGTGACTACTCTGGATGATAAGATCATTCCTTATATTACAGATATCTGCAAACGTGATCCGAGAACAGGCAAGGTTGTTACAGGCGGTATTGTAAGCTGTCAGGATTCCAGCTGGTTATTAAGCTGGACGATCAACAGACAGGGACAGTTCAAGGATCAGGACAAAGACAAGGTTTGTGTATGGGTATATGGTCTGTTTACAGATGTACCTGGTGATTATATCAAGAAGCCTATGAAGGAGTGTACAGGTAAGGAAATCACAGAAGAGTGGCTCTATCATCTTGGCGTTCCGGTTGACCAGATTGAAGACATGGCTGAGAACAGTGCAGTTTGTGTACCGACCATGATGCCTTATATTACAGCATTCTTTATGCCGAGAACAAAGGGTGACAGACCTGATGTTATTCCGGATGGCTGTGTAAACTTCGCATTCCTCGGACAGTTTGCCGATACACCAAGAGATACTGTATTTACTACTGAATATTCCGTAAGAACTGCTATGGAGGCTGTGTATGGACTTCTGGGTGTTGACAGAGGTGTGCCGGAAGTATGGGGCAGTGTTTACGATATCAGAGAATTACTGGATAGCAGTGTGAAGCTGATGGATGGAAAATCTCCACTGGAGATCGAACTTCCGGGACCACTGGATATGCTGAAGAAACCGCTTCTGAAAGCTGTTAAGGGAACTGTGATCGAGAAAGTACTCAGAGATCATGATGTGATCAAAGATTATATGATGTAAATATAGAGATGTAAGTGATATGAAAAGGCTGCAGGAGATATCCGGCAGCCTTTTTGTAAAGCCGTTAAAAGTTGATGGAAAGTTGCTTTGGTAAAGAAAAAACAGGTTGCAAATTAAAAAGACAGATGATAATATATAATGAAATATATAGAAAAAATTGATTAGGACAATAAAAAAGTCTGAAAAAACAAGTAAATATGATAATATATTGGAAGCTTTGCTGTAATAATGAATGTGTGGCGCAGGAGGGCTTTCAAGGGAGTGAAGGGAGGTTTTTTTATGGAACTTGAGATGTATCGCAGGTATTCGCAGATGGCAAGAGGTATTGAGAAGGCTGAGCTGGTGTTTAAAAATGGGCGTGTGTTCAGCTCTGGTACAGGAGAATTTATTGATGGTGATGTGGCTGTTGCAGATGGAATTGTGATCGGAGTCGGTACATACGAAGGAGAGACAGAGATTGATCTGGAAGGAAAAGTAATCTGTCCGGGATTTATCGACAGTCATCTGCATCTGGAATCTACTCTGGTGACGCCGGGTGAGCTGGTCCGGCAGGCTGCACAGTGTGGAACTACAACATTTATTGTAGATCCTCATGAGTCTGCAAATGTATCCGGTACGGATGGAATTGATTATATTCTGGATCAGACAGAAGATGCACCGGCGAATGTATATGTGATGATGCCTTCCTGTGTTCCGGCGACTCATGTGGATGATAACGGGTGTATTCTTACAGCAGGAAAAATGAAAGGATATCTGGAACATCCGAGGATTCTGGGACTGGGTGAAGTGATGGATGCGCCTTCTGTGATTAACGGAAGTGTTGCCATGCATGAAAAGCTCCAGCTGTTTCAGGACAGAGTGAAGGATGGCCATGCACCGTTTCTGGCACCTGGGGATCTGGCTGCATATGTACTTGGCGGAATTGATACAGATCATGAGTGTGTGGATTATGAGTATGCAATGGCTGAGGCAAGAAATGGAATGCAGGTACTGATACGTGAGGGAAGTGCAGCGAGAAATCTGGATGCTATTGTGAAGGGGATTGTGGAACACCATACAGATACGTCAGGTTTTTGCTTCTGTACTGATGATAAGCATATTGAAGAAATCCGTAAAGAGGGACATATCAATTATAATGTAAAGCGTGCAGTACAGCTTGGACTTCCTGTTGAGAAAGCACTGCAGATGGCGACGATTCAGCCTGCAAGATGCTATGGTTTATACAGACTTGGAATGATTGCACCCGGAAGACAGGCAGACTTTGTTATTCTGGATAATGTGGCAGATCTGAATGTTGTAGATGTATATTATTGTGGTAAGAAGATCATTAAAGATGAGAAAGCAGAATTGAAACCATGTCCTCCATATCTGAAAAATACAGTTCATGTATCAGGTTTCAGTGAGGAACGTCTGAAACTGAAACATCCGGGAACAAAGGCAAGAGTGATTCAGATGCTTGAGAAACAGATTGTGACAAAGGATGTTCTGGAAGAGGTTCCATGGATAGAATCGGATGGTGAGAAATATTTTGCTCCGGACGGGGAATATCAGAAGATTGCAGTGATCGAGCGTCATAAGAATACGGGCAAGATGGGAGTGGGCATTATAAAAGGCTATGGAATCCGCGGCGGAGCCATTGCTTCCAGTGTTTCTCATGATTCCCACAATATTATTGTAGTAGGAGATAATGATCGTGATATGGCTGTTGCTGTAAAAGAAATGATGCGGACGCAAGGTGGTTATACTCTGGTATGCAATGGAGAGATTTATGGAACCTTACCACTTCCTGTCATGGGCTGATGAGCGATGCCGGCTACGAGAGTGTAAACGAAGCACTTGCAAAAATGATTCCGAAGGCCCATGAGATGGGAGTGAAAGAAGGATTTGATCCGTTTATTACCCTGTCATTTATGGCACTTCCTGTGATTCCTGAAATCAGGATCACACCGAGAGGAATCTATCTCGTAAATGAAGACAGAATGCTGAGAACACCGTTTAGTTAAGGTGGGTGAAATGTCTTAAATGCATTATTTACGAGGATTGCATAGAATAAAAAAAATACCGTAATAAAAGTAAATGATATATACTTTTGTTACGGTATTTTTATAGCAGTCCTCTCAGACACGCTCCAGGTAAGAGGGTTGTTACAGGTATATTTAAGACAATATTTTTCAAGTGAAAGAAATTTATTTCGTTTTCTCCAGAGTAAAGATAAATTCGGTTCCCACACCTTCTGTACTGATCACATCAATATTCTGGTTATGTGCATTGATGATCTCTTTGACTATAGAAAGTCCAAGTCCGGTGCCTTTACGGTCTTTTCCGCGGGATGCATCAATTTTGTAGAAACGATCCCAGATTTTGCCCAGGCTTTCTTTGGGAATGCCGGTTCCGTAATCTTTTACAGAAACGAAGACCTTACCGCTTTTTACAGTTGTTTCAATCTGAACAGAGGAATTATCATTGCTGAATTTAATGGCATTATCAAGAAGGTTGTAAAGAACCTGCTGAATCTGTTCCATATCAGCTCTGACATAAAGTTCATGTCCGGAGAGAAGCAGCTCCAGACGGATCTGGCGGCTGGTGCAGATGCCTTCAAATGTAGCTGCTGTGTTTTTGATGGTATCATTGATATCAAAACGCTGAATGTGCATCATCCGTTTTTTCATATCCAGTTCATTCAGAGTCAGAAGACTGCGGGTGAGTTTTTCAAGACGTTCAGATTCAAAAGCGATGATCTTCAGATACCGTTCCTGCATCTCATAGGGGATGGTACCGTCCAGTATGGCATTGACATATCCCTTGATGGAGGTAAGGGGAGAACGGAAATCATGAGAGACATTTGCAATGAATTTACGCTGATATTCTCCGTTTTTGTTCAGTTCATCGGACATATAATTCAGAGTTTTGGCAAGATATCCCATTTCATCATCAGAAGTAACGTCTATTTTATATGCAAGATTACCTCCTGCATATTCACTGGCACCTTTCATGATCCTGGCCAGGGGCTTACGTATGTAGTGGCTGTAAGCCCAGAGCAGAAGACTGGTGGCTGCATAGCACAGGAGAAAGATTACCTGCATGATAAAAAGAATACTGCTTCGGCTCTGATAAAGGTTTGTCATCGAATAATGGATTGCCACGTAACCTTTGGTTTCCATATCAGAGGTGATCGGGGCAATAACACTCAAATGATCTGTTTTAAAGAAACCATAAAACTTTCCAATCTGATAATAGTTGCTTCCCCATTTGGAAGCATCGAATTCTTCCAGTGGGATTGGATCCCGGACATCAATATTTTTCTGTGTACTTACAATGATTTCACCGTTACTGTTGATGATCCACAATACAGCATCCTGAAAATCGGAAATTGCACATAAGTGTTCCTGAAGAGTATCTACTGTACTGGAAGAGATATTGCCTTTAACTGCTTCGTTAGATGCAATATTGTGCGCTTCTGTATAGAGTGCGGCACTTAAAGAGTGTTCCAGATGCTTTTCCACCATATAAGAACCGCCGAGGGTTATGAGGAAAAATCCCAAAATTCCGATGAGAATATAAAATCTCAGGAATTTTGTGGAAAGATGATGCTGTTTCATGGATTTTTTACCTCAAATTTGTATCCGATTCCCCATACGGTGGCAATGGACCAGTGAGGATTGTCTTTGATCTTTTCACGAAGACGTTTGATATGAACGTCTACAGTACGGGTATCACCGATGTATTCGTAACCCCAGATATGATCCAGAAGCTGTTCACGGGTAAATACCTGGTTTGGTGATGCTGCAAGGAAATAGAGAAGTTCCAGTTCCTTTGGCGGCATATCAACCTGACGACCCATATATGTGACTGCATAGTTTGTCAGATTAACGGTCAGATCCGGGTAAGTAACACATTTTTCACTGGAAGAAGGCGATGGCTGTTTAACCTGGAAACGGCGCAGGACAGCACGTACACGGGCAACCAATTCCTTGGAATCAAAGGGTTTGATCATATAGTCATCTGCACCCAGTTCAAGTCCGAGAACCTTGTCAAAGGTTTCGCCTTTTGCTGAAAGCATAATGATGGGAACATCAGAGGTATGTCGGATTTCACGACATACCTGATAACCGTCAATTCCGGGAAGCATCAGATCCAGAATGATCAGATCCGGGCGGAAGGAGGCAAATTCCCTTAACGCTTCTTCTCCGTCATTTACGATTTTTGTCTCGAAGCATTCTTTGGTAAGATACAGGGCAATAAGCTCTGCGATATTGTTATCATCATCAACAATAAGGATTTTCTGTTTGGAAACCATGGCGGTCCCTCCTATTTCTTAAATTCTACAATAGTAACACCTGCATCTCCTTCGCCGAATTCTCCAAGGCGGAAGGATTCCACATGCTTCTGGCGCTTCAGATAATTGTGTACACCTTTTCTTAGAGCACCGGTTCCTTTACCATGAACAATACGGACAGATTTCAGATGAGCAATATAAGCATCATCCAGATATTTGTCAAGCTCTGCAATTGCTTCATCTACCGTTTTGCCAAGCAGGTTGATTTCTGTGGATACATGGGCTGCTTTTGACATGCGGATTTTACCTGCACCTGTACGCTGCATGTTGGTGTGGTGATCTCTGCTTCATCGATCAGTTCCAGATCAGAGATGTGAACCTTGGAACGGATGATACCCATCTGAACGAAGAGGAAACCTTTGTTGTCCGGACGGCTGCTGACAGTACCTTTCAGATTCATGCTGAGAACCTTAACTGCATCTCCGAGGGAGATATCTTTGGCTGTGAGTTCCTTCTTCGGTTTCTTTGCAGCAGTTTTCTGAGTCATGCCTTTCTCTGCTTTATTCATATGTTTGCGCAGATTCTGGCGTTCTTTTTCCACAGCAGAGAGATCCACATGGTCTTTCTGGAATTTGTGGAACATCTTCATAGTCTGGTCTGCATATTCCTTGGCTTCGCGGAGAACTGCATGAGCTTCCTCATTGGCCTGACGGATGATGCGGTCTCGCTGCTCGTTCAACTTCTCCTGCTTGGATTCCATTTCGGATTTCAGAGAGGCAATTTCCTGTTTATACTGTTCAATCTCGCGGCGTTCATTTTCAATAGTTATACGGCTGCTTTCCAGGGAACTGAGAACATCTTCGAAAGATTCATCCTGTTCACTGATCTGTTCTTTGGCCTTATCGATGATATAGTCCGGAAGTCCAAGCTTGGAAGAAATGGCGAATGCATTACTTTTCCCGGGAACACCGATCAGCAGGCGGTAGGTCGGGCGGAGCGTTTCCACGTCAAATTCGCAGCAGGCATTTTCTACACCTGAGGTGGAGAGTGCATATACCTTCAGCTCACTGTAATGGGTGGTTGCCATAGTGCGGATTCCCTGTTCATGAAGATGGGAAAGGATCGCAATGGCAAGGGCAGCACCCTCTGTCGGATCTGTACCTGCACCAAGCTCATCGAAAAGGACAAGAGAGTGACGGTTGGCTTTTTTCAGGAAAGAAACCACGTTGGTCATATGTGAGGAGAATGTACTTAATGACTGTTCAATACTCTGTTCATCACCGATATCAGCATAAACTTCTTCAAACAGTGCAAGCTCTGAGCGGTCCAGTGTGGGAATATGAAGACCGGACTGGCCCATGAGAGTGAGAAGTCCGACAGTCTTTAAAGATACAGTTTTACCACCGGTGTTCGGACCGGTGATAACAAGCAAGTCGAAATCATCGCCGAGACGGATATCAATGGGAACAGCTTTCTTCTTATCAATGAGAGGGTGGCGTGCCTGTTTCAGACGGATGCGTCCTTCATCATTGAAGATTGGTTCTGTTGCATTCATATCCATGGCAAGGGATGCTCTGGCAAAAATGACGTCAAGCTGTACCATGATATTAAGATCTGCGCGGATAGAGTCGGTCTGTTCTGCAGTTTGCTGGCTCAGGGTGGAAAGGATCACTTCAATCTCTTTTTGTTCTTCCAGTTCCAGCTCGCGGATATCATTATTTAGTTTTACGATTGCCATAGGTTCGATAAATAAAGTAGAACCTGTGGAGGACTGATCGTGTACCATACCCGGAACCTGTCCTTTGTATTCTGCCTTGACCGGAATGCAGTAGCGTCCGTTTCTCATGGTAATAACGGAATCCTGCAGATAATTGCGGGCACTTCCGTTTACAAGAGAGGAGAGCTGTGTATGGATCCTGTCTCCGGTAATCTTCATGTTTCTTCGAATCTGGCGGAGGTTGCTGCTTGCATCATACTGATCTCATCTTCTGAGAGGATGCATCTGCGGATCTCTGTTGTAAGAGGAGTCAGTGGTTCCAGTGCCTCGAACATCCCGTCCAGAGAGTCCGGGAGAGAATCACCGCGCTCACTTCTGGAATAAGCTTTGACACGATTGGTGTTCTCAAGAAGGCTGCAGATGGCAAGAAGTTCACCAATCCCCAGAGAACTTCCGATTTCCAGACGTTTCAGAGAACCACGCACATCTTTGACGCTGCCAAAGGAAATATTTCCTTTCTGGAAAAGACGGGTAAGTGCATCTCTGGTCTGAGTCTGCATATGTCGGATTTCATCAATATCTGTGGATGGCTCCAGCTTCCGGCAGATTTCTTTTCCCATGGAAGAGGAAGCCTTGTCTGTCAGCATATTGATGATTTTATAATATTCAAGTGCTTTATATGCTTTCTGATTCATTGTCTGTTTAAATCTCCTGATAGATATCTTTATAATTTGCTGTCCCTGATATTATAGCATTTTTTGTTATGGAAATGTACTCCGGGATTATAGCAATTCTAAAAAAATAATTGTAACTGTGTAACTGTGGTTACTGTTCATACACCACTATCCCGCGAGGTGTTTGGCATGAATATGCCAAAATCCCCGAGACATACAAGCCAAAATTCCATTGCCGCAGGCAATCTGGAATGAATTTTGGCTAAGTTACTGTGAAATAAGCAGTTACAA